>Ga0123355_10007440_pt1 | contig 16409 bp, 14 predicted proteins | sample TergutEmb28metaG_3_FD_89872 | JGI IMG/M metagenome (GOLD analysis project Ga0123355, IMG submission 89872) | Embiratermes neotenicus P1 segment gut microbial communities from Petit-Saut dam, French Guiana - Emb289 P1 | ecosystem: Host-associated > Arthropoda: Insects > Digestive system > Gut ...
ACTCATATTCGTCACATTACTTGTGTCCCAACTCGACAAGTCAAGACTCATCAAGCCATTTGCATTACTGAACATCCAACTCATATCTGTCACGTTACTTGTATTCCAAGCTGATAGGTCACCGACACTACCCAATCTGCTTGCTCCGTTGAACATACCACTCATATTCATCACATTGCTTGTATCCCACCCAGATAAATCAAGGCTCGTCAATCCGCATGTATATACAAACATCTGCTGCATATCTATCACGCTACTCGTATCCCAACTGGACACGTCAAGGCTCGTTAGTCCGCTTGTTTCACCGAACATATTTATCATATCTGTTACATTGCTTGTGTTCCAATTGGACACGTCAAGAGTCGCCAATCCTCTTGCCCTTCCAAACATCGAACGCATAAACATCACATTGCCTGTATTCCAGTCGGATAAATCAAGGCTCGTCAATCCACTCGCTCCACCAAACATCAAACTCATACTCGTCACGTTGCTTGTGTCGAAATATGATAAACCATAAATCGCAGTTACGTTTGATAATTCTCTGAATAAGCCATTTAAAAAATTTCCTGCAGTGATTGGTCCAGTGAATACAATTTCTGAAATATCATCTCTGTAGTTATGCCAAGGACTTATCCACCAACCGGTTAAGTCTGTGTCATTCCACTCAACAAATCCACTATCCACAATCAACCTGCCATCTTCATACAACCGCCACTGTGCACCGAATGTGCCGCAGAAGCCATCAGCGAACGCACCTGCAAAAATAGCCGCACAAGGATCTTCGTTGCAAGTTGGACAAGGAACACCGCTTGCAGCCCGCCTCTGCCACACCCACGTATCAGGCAACGCACTCGCACCAAGGTTCTCCATCAACTCTGCGGAGGACAACACATACGTACCGAGCGGATTCTCTACCGTTCCCGCGCCTACATTCTGCCATCTTCCTGTGTAACGCGCATTTGTTGGGACATTTGGTAATTCGGCATTGCCAAATAGATTATCCTCTACGAATGTGAAGTTCGCAGGTAATGTAAGATGACTCAAGGAATCTGCCATGAAAAACATACTACCCATATCCGTCACATTGCCTGCATCCCAGCCTGATAAATCAAGGATCGTTAGTCGATTTGCTCCCAAAAACATCAATCTCATATTTGTTACATTGCTTGTGTCAAAGTACGATAAACCATCAATCACACTTAAATTTGACAATTCCTGAAACAATGCACTTAAACTATTTCCAGCGATAATCGGTCCTGTAAAAACGATTTCCAAAATATCATATCTATGGTCATGCCAAGGTCCACCTCGCCACCAACCGCTCTCGTCCCAAGGATTCCACTCAACAAACCCACTATCCACAACCAACCTGCCATCACTGTACAACCTCCACGGTGCACCGAGTGTGCCGCAAAGTCCGCCATCGAACGCACCGAGTGCAACGACAATCACACAATCCACAATGCTCGTAATCACTCTGAAGTTTAGATATGTGAACATACACGTTATAGTGTCCTCAGAAAGCTGCACGAACTGTCCGAGACTTACGTTAGTTCCCAAAGGAATTGCAACGAGGATTGAATCTTCGTCGCCCATAACAGTTGCTCTCCATATATTGAATTGAACAGGTATAGTTAATCCCGGAAGCATAGCCATTACAGACATTTCCGGGTGTTGACCTGTTATTCTCGCAACGACTTCGGTTTCTGTCACACTGTTCGGAACACCCACCACTCCGTCTTGATTGCCCCAAACCGCTACATAATGTACGTTGTGGCTCGACATTGTGAAGAAATGTCTGTTGCTTGTGGGAATAGCTACTGTTTCACCGGTTCTTGGTGCATTTGGTCCGCGATGCCATCCGAGAAACATCCAGTTTGCAGCATTACCCGCAACTATAGTCACACTGCTTCCTTCGCGGACTGCATGACGACCTGCAGCCGGCCATTGTTGATTTGGCGTGATATTTGGATAGTTGCTTATTGTCAAGTATGGACCGAATTCGGGTAGCTCTGGTGGTATGATAGGCGGCATGACAGCACCGCTACTTAGCGAATCAAACACCACTTCGCTCATTCTGTCCATTTGCTCGCCATTATAGGCAAAAACTGCTGGAAAACTACCCAGCATCATTATAAAAATAAGTACACAGGCTAAAAGCCTTTTTCTTGTTTGCTTTTTCATATTCGTTTCCTTTCTCATTTTATGAGAATCATTTTTTATGTTCTATGTTAATTCTACAACATTTTTGCACATTTGTCAACACATTACGAAGAAAATTATGCGTGCAAAAAAATTTAATTTTTTTTCAATTTAGGGCTTGACAAATCGAAGATCATGGTGTATAATAGTATTCAGTACCAATAAGTAATTTATATTAAAAGATAAAAGGAGAATTATTATGAAGAAGTTTAGTTGTAAAGTCTGCGGTTATTTGCATGAGGGTTCGGAAGCTCCGAAAAAATGTCCGCAATGCGAAGCTCCTGCCGCTCAGTTCATTGAACAATCCGGCACAGGATTAGTGTTTGCCGACGAGCATAGAATCGGCGTTGCGAAAGATGTTGACCCCGAAATCGTTGAATTGCTTCGTTTGCACTTTGCGGGTGAATGCACCGAGGTTGGAATGTATCTCGCTATGAGTCGTCAAGCGGACAGGGAGGGATATCCTGAAGTTGCGGAAGCTTATAAGAGAATCGCGTTTGAGGAAGCCGAACACGCTGCGAAATTCGCGGAGCTGCTGGGCGAGGTGGTTGATGAGTCAACGAAGAAAAACCTTGAAATGCGTGTTATGGCGGAGCATGGTGCAACCCAAGGCAAAAAAGATATCGCGGCGAAAGCGAAAGTACTTGGACTTGATGCAATCCATGATACCGTGCATGAAATGTGCAAAGACGAAGCGCGCCACGGCAAAGCATTCCAAGGCTTGCTGAAACGTCATTTCACGCCGAACACATAACCACATAACCATTAGGGGCGCGCGCATTGCGCGTCCGCGGAATACTTGACAATAACAGCGTTTATGTGATATAATATCAGCAAAGGAGCTGATAAATACGAGATGAGTGAACTTCAGAAAAAGAGAAATACTGTCCAGCGGCAATTAATCCTTGAAGCGGTAGCCGCGCTTAATATACACGCATCAGCCGAGCAAGTCTATGAATATGTGGTGCGTAAGCACCCAAATATAAGCAAAGCCACTGTTTTCAGGAATCTAAGCCACTTGGCAGAATCAGGCGAATTGCTGAATATCGGTAGTTTCCATGGTTCAACCCGTTATGACCATAATTGCCATGACCATTATCACTTCATGTGCGAAGAGTGCAAACGAATCTTCGATGTGGATGGCGATTTCTCAGATGTAATAGGCAGAGCGAAAGGCACAGATAACATCGACATCACGAACTTTCACCTGACTTTCAGCGGTTTGTGCCGCGATTGCAAGGGATAAAATAGCGTAGGGACGGTTGATAACCGTCCCTACGTTTTTTACTTCTTAATTTTATGCTTCGCCCATTTGTTCCATCAATTTCTTGTTCAGCTCCGCAGCCGCGTTATACCCCATCTTCTTCTGCCGGTTGTTCATAGCGGCGATTTCAAGGATAATCGCGAGGTTTCGTCCCGGCTTAACAGGGATTGTCATGCTTGGCACCTTTATTCCCATGATTTCGATGTATTCGTCCTCAAGCCCAAACCGCTCATACTGTGTCCCCTGAACCCAGTCCTGCATATTTATCACCAAATCCACTTTTTCGGTCATCTTAACCGCACCCATACCGAAAATACGCCGCACATCAACCACGCCGATACCACGGATTTCGATATAGTGGCGGATGATTTCCGGCGCGCTCCCCACAAGCGTTATCGCCGAAACTTTCTTTATCTCTACCATATCGTCCGCAATTAACCTGTGGCCGCGTTTCACAAGTTCAACCGCTGTCTCGCTCTTGCCGATACCGCTTTCACCAAGGATAAGCACGCCTTCGCCATAAATTTCAACAAATACGCCATGCCTTGCTATACGCGGAGCAAGTTCCAAGTTCAGCTTGGCTATTAATGCGGCGATGAAAGCCGAGGTCTTCTCACCGGTCGAAAGTATCGGCACGCGGTTTTCTTCCGCAAATCCTATAAAATCCGCCAATGTAGTTAAATTGTTTGTAGTTATAACGCATATCGGCTTTGATGCAAAGAATGTTTTCAGGCTCTCAGTTTGCTCACCGATGCTTAAACTTTTCAGGTATTCGTGTTCCGATAAACCCACAATTTGTATCCTTGTCGGGTCAAATGCTCCGTAAAATCCCGACAATGCAAGCCCAGGGCGGTTCACGTCCCTGTTGGATACAAAAATCTCGCCTCTGTTTTCCGGCATATAGATTTCGCCGAGTTCCATAGCATTTATGAGCAAATCCAACCCCACTGAGTAAGTACTGCTTGTATTCTCTGCAAAATGATCGTTATTTGTGTTTTTTGTATTGGGTTCATCCATAATAAATTAACCTCCAAAAATATTTGTTTTGATTTCATCATGAAATAAATTGTATATATTCATGCAGCATAGTTTGTCAAAATAATCTTTCAACGCAAGGTTGGACTCCCACTTTTCTATTGTTTTATCACGGAATCCATGCCGTCTTGTCACATCCATAAGCCTTTTTTCTATTATAACGACACCTTGCGCTGTCCCCAAAGCGTCACATAGCTGGATTAACCTGTCATAATCGTTATAAACCGTATCGCGCAGAAATGCATCAATAAAAGCCATTTGTTCATCCGTGCATTTTACATAGGAGCTTGCGAAGGTTTCTATATCTTGCACAGTAAACGAATGGGAGAGGCAAATTCTGGCGACATCTTCATAGCCCTTATCGCTCATGAGTTCATAACCCGTAAAAATATGGTCTGCTTTCCTGCTTTTATAGTCGCGGTAGTCATAATAGCCTATATCATGCAGTAATCCCAAAATATATGCCCGTTCTGCATCAAGTCCGCATTTATTCGCGATTGTCTGCGCCGCTCTGCTCACAACCCTGCAATGGTCCGCCCACGGTCCGGGATTCTGTTCATATCCCCACGTTAAAAGCTGTTCTGCCTCTGCCCTATTCATACACATACTCTCCTACTCAATTCCAAATATGTCAATTAAACTCAATTACCGTAACGCCCGAATCGCCTTCTCCATATTGACCAAGTCTGAACGAAGCGATACGCCTATCCGATTTAAATGATTTATGCAGCGATGCGCGGAGCGCGCCAGTGCCTTTGCCATGAATAACTCTCACGCTTTCAAGACCGGACAGCACCGCGTCATCAATAAACCTGTCAATCTCCATCCACGCCTCATCACCGATTCTGCCGCGCACATCAATCTCTGTCAGCCCGCTTTTTATCTCACGGTCTGCGCCTTTAGTTTTCACAGTTCGAAACTTGCTAATCTCACGCTTTGAATTTTGCTGTTTTTCATCGAATAAACGAAGGCTCGCGATATTGGTCTTGACGGTAATAATACCCGCTTTTACCTGCAAATTGCCATCTTTATCCGGCTCGGTTTCAACGATTCCCGTTAAATGCGAATCTTTTATAACGACTTTGTCGCCTTTTATCAATTCACGAGGCATGATATATTCCTCGTCATCGTTCGCCGTGATATCAATATCTGAGTATATCTCATGCTCCGCGCTTTTTATATAGCTTTTGAGCGAAGTTTTCATATCGGCGAGGCTCTTCTTGAAATTCGCCTCGTCCTTTTGTTTCTGCAGTTTTTCAAGTTCGGCAAAGATATAGTTGCTTGACGCTTTGCTTGACGCTATCAATCTCTTTGCCTCTTCGCGTGCTTTTTCGAGGTTCTTTTCAGCGTCACTCAATTTCTTCTTGAGTTCTTTTTCGATTTCGATGTTTTTGATTTCAAGCTCGCGCCGTATAACCGCCGCTTTCATTTTCTCTTTCTCTAAAGCGACTCTGTCGTCTTCAAGTTTAGACAGCACGTTATCGAATTTCTTGTTCTCGCTTTTAACCAATACCTTTGCCCTATCGACAACATCGGCGGCGATGCCGAGACGCTGCGCTATGGCGAACGCGTTGGATCGTCCCGCCGCGCCGATTGTGAGCTTATAAGTCGGCTTGAGCGTTTCGACATCGAACTCACATGACGCGTTCTGCGCGTATTCCGTTTCAAGCGCATAGACTTTGAGTTCCGCGTAATGCGTCGTCGCGGCGCACAACGCGCCCCTTACGCGCACTTTTTCAAGTATCGCGATAGCAAGCGCAGCTCCCTCGACAGGGTCTGTGCCGCTCCCTAATTCATCAAAAAGCACAAGAGATTCGCTCGTCATATTGTTCAGTATCCTGATAATATTCACCATGTGCGCCGAAAAAGTCGAGAGCGACTGCTCAATGCTCTGCTCGTCGCCGATATCCGCGAGAACGTCCTCAAACACGCTCATATACGAACTGTCCGAACACGGCACATGTATTCCCGACTGCGCCATCATCACAAGCAACCCCAGCGTTTTAATCGAGACGGTTTTGCCGCCTGTGTTCGGTCCGGTGATAACAAGCGTATCATAGCCATCCCCTACACCGATATCGACAGGCACGACAGTTTTCTTGTCAAGCAGCGGATGACGCGCATTGACAAAAAACACGCTTTTTTTCTCGTTTTTGCGTTTATCAGTGAGCCTAATCTGCGGGCTTACGCCATCAATTTTGAACGAATACTCACACTTGGCGAATATCACTGCAAGGTCGGTGATATTCTCATAATTCAAGTTAATTTCGTCCGCGAAATCCGCGCAGGCAGCCGATAATTCAGATAGTATGCGCTCGATTTCGTCTTTTTCCTTGCGCTCTAAGATTTTTATCTCGTTGTTTATCTCAACAACAGCGAGCGGCTCAATAAAAAGCGTCGCGCCGGAGCTTGATGTATCATGCACAAGGCCTTTAATATCATTTTTATGTTCCGCCTTAACAGGGATAACGTGCCGCCCGTTTCGGAGCGTGACAATACTTTCCTGCAAATATTTCGCCGATGCGCCTGTTGTATACTTTTGCAGGTTCTCGCGTACCTTAGAGTTCGCCACTTTTATTTTGCGCCGGATATCCGCAAGCTCCGCGCTCGCTTCGTCCGCGATCATATCTTCGGCTATTATCGCGCGCGTGATTTTATCCTCAAGCGTGCGGTTAGCGAACAATCTCTCGAAAATTACATCAATGCTCGTTTCAAATCGCTTATCCGTTCTGTTATAGTTGAGCAAAGTACGCGCAATCCTGTAAACAGCCGCGATATTCAGCAGTTCAAGCGGCGCGAGTGTAGCGCCTTTTACTGCGCGCTCAACAGAATCGCCCACATATTTTATATCCCCGAAACCCGGCGCGCCCTTCACTCCGGCAAGCCTTTTGGCATCGGTTGTCTGCGACAACAAACTGACAACGCGCTCCGGATAACTCACAGGGCTTATATTTAATATTTTCTCGCGCGCGCCGTCTGTCTGCGCAAGTTCCGCGATTTGCGCGAGTATTTTGTCATACTCAAGAGTGCTTTTTGACTTTTCAAAATCTGTCATAATCTCCTTCACTTTCAAAACTTTTCAAAGCTTATTTACTGTTTCTATTGTTTCATGGATTTTTCATAATTTTTATAATGCTTCAGCGCATCCGAATACATATTCATGCCGATCTGCGCGAGTAAGTATTTTTCACAGATATTCGCAAGTTCATCCTCAATCGTCTCATCCAAAGCGAACGAGAATAATTTTTCATCGCTCGCCGCCACCACAAACCTCATCATATTCAAAACATCGCGTGGAACCCGGCGCAACTGCGCGTATTCTTTCAACTTACCCATACAATCCGCGCAAACCAAACTCCCGCCGAGGACATCAAAAAATATTACTTCGGCATTAGCATCATCAAACGTCCCTCGCGAGCAAACCTCACACACTGTAAGGCTCGGCATAAACCCTGACTTAGCAAGCACGCGCAACTCAAACACTGCTTTTATAACTCTGCGCGGGAATTTCTTGACGGACAGCAAATACAGGCTGTTCAAAAGCAGGCGCAATATCCCATCCTCGTCGCTTTCGTCCACGCAGATAATCCCCGCAATCTCGGCGAAATACGTAGCCAAAGCGAGAGAAGCGATATCTAACCTTAAATCGTAAAAATTTTCGACAACCTGCGCCTCACTCATCCGCGTGAATTGCCCTGTGCGCGTGATTGTAAACTCAGAATAAGTGAATAACTGCGCGGAGGCTAAGTTCTTACTCTTAAGACTGCGCACTCCCGCTGCCTTAAAGCCAATCTTGCCGTATTTTTCGCACAAAACCGTGAGATACTTGTCGTTCTCGTTGATATTCTGAGTACGTATGACCAAGCCTTTTATTTTTTCTACCATAAATCTATTTTTCCCAACTAACATTATTTATTACTTTTTACTTTATAGAAATAAACAGCCCTGTTTCTTTTGGAATATTTATCGCACCATTTCTTTTTCTTATATCCTCAAAGTAATCATATAGACCTTCCAAATCTTGCTCAGAATAGCTTGCCATTGATATAGTCGATTTAATCCACTCCATTAAATCCTGTGTATCTGTGACCGATAGCGAATCTTCATAATCGAACCTTTGCACATCTGAAAAATGCTCGCTCAATACTTCGAGTCCATTTTGAAGTACGAAAGACCATTGTTGTGTGAACGCTTTTGTGTCAGGATTAACATATTTAAACGCATCATGTAAAAACAGACTCATACCACCGCTGCCGTTTGTGGCTGAATAAAACTTCCCGCTCGTTTTAAGAACTCGGCTTACCTCAAACAATGCTTTTGTTAAGTTCGGGACATGATAAAGCATATGATTTGCGATAACAACATCAAAAGTTTCATCAGGAAAAGTAATATCCTGTATATCTATTTGTTGAAACGAGAACGCCTCATGCTCCGAATATTTATCATTGACTATGTTTACCATGCCATCTGAAAAATCAGATAAAATTATATGATATCCATTAGGAATGCCGTCGATTTTATTTTGCCACTGCGCACCGTTTCCACAGCCGAGTTCTAATATTTTGCAGCTGTCAGAAAACCGGTATTGATCCCATAGCCAAGCGTGGAATCCTTGTTTGTTCGTGCTATACTTTGTATGCAAATCAATTCTCGCAGATAAATTCTTGTCGTCGGAATATTGCTGTTTGACAGTCTCTGCTTTATTAAAATTGGACATCATAACTACTTTCTCCTAATATCTATTTGTATTCCATCGTCTTATTGCTATCTTTTCACAGCCTCAACAATCCATAAATCATCGCCATCATTCCAAGACTTTTTGTCACGGCTACCATATTCGTTCATAACGCTAAATCCGCACTCACTCAATGCGTCGAGCCATTCTTCACGGAAATAACTTTGAAGATAAAACGAATGCTCGAATGTTTCTTCTATCTTACCGTTTTCGTCCTCAATATTCACGGTCTGCGATATATAATGTCGCCCGCTCTCGCCGTCAGTATACCCCTCGCCTACTTTCCAAATTTTTAAACCCGGATAAACCTGCTTATTGGGGTAAAATGTCTTTGGCGGAAACTGTTTCGATTCTCCCTGCGGTGCGCGCAGACCTGTTTCTATGACAAAGCCTCCTCCTGCGCGCATATGACGATTGATACAGGAAAAAGCCAATTTAATATCGTCTATATTATGCAAATGCCCGAATTCGGCGCAAAAACAAAAGTCAACAGGAGCTATATCAAAATTGGAATCCGTCACATTGCCTTGCAGCAACTTCAAGTTTTCAGTATTTCCGAATCTTTTCCGTCCCTCTGCTATCATCTCAGGCGTAATATCAAATGCAGTGACATTAAAGCCACGGTTTGCCATATATGCGCCGACTTCTCCCAATGCGCACATCGGAATTAGTATATTACTGCCGAATTGTTGAGCGTATGCACGCCAATATTGATATTCTTGCGTATTATCAAACCCGCCCCAATCCCAAATACGGGCGTGTTTGGCATAATTTCCTATATTATCCATCACAAAAACCTCTGTTACAATTATTATAATTAATTTTACAACATAAATATTAACAAATTATAATTATCTCACAAAATGCTGTGAAATGTTTCCCGCGCGGTCAACAGCGAATACGATGTGGCTATAAAAGTCACCAGATGGGTAGAACAAATTGCCGTCTTCGATATATTTGCTCAAAATATCCCAATCAAAGCGGTATGAATGGTGTTCCCTCTGTCGGGTGAGATATTGCGATAATACTCCCGCGAATCCCGCATGGATTCCCGCTACCCAATCATCGGCACGAAAATTATGCTTGTGCGTACCATAGAAAACGATATCATAGTCAACATCGAATAGTTCAGGTGCATTTCTCAAAAAGCCTGACTCATAGCCAATACCAAGGTACAGCAAGTTCACATTGCCATTATTTCGGGGCAGGCTCATATCAATGTAAAAATGCGTCATCCTGTCATATTCAAATATCCCGCGCCGGACTAAAACATCGCCAAGCCTCAGTGCATTTTGATAAGAAACAAGCTCAAAGCCCAAACCATGCGATAAATGATACAGCGAGGTAAAAACCTCCGCGTCACGGGCAGTCAAAACCTCCGGCGCATATACACGGTTTATATCGGAGCGGGCGGCATATCTATAAATCATCCGCACGTGCCGCCAATGATAATGCGTCAATACGATAGAGTTGACATTGACAACACCGTTCGCACGCAAAATATTGTAGGTTTCAAAGACAGGAGAGGCAGTGCCGTGCGTTATATCAATGATATCAGCAGAATTGTAGTTCCCATGGAATATGATTATATTTTGGTTTCGGTAGTCTGAAAAATACGCGAAACGCACGGTATTGCGAAATAAAACCCGAGGGTAAATTTGGCTTGAGAGCAATAAGACAACCGATACGGCAGCGAAAATATACAGATATCTTCTCATCTTCTCACGCTTGAAGAACAAAACCAGCAATATGCAGGCGGATAAGAATATGAGCGCAAATATATGGAAATATGTGTTTACCGTACTTCGCACAGAGATATATGAGTATTCAAACGATGAGATAAACGCGGTAAACGAAATCATCAATCCCACGCAGTGATGCAAAATCCAGCCTAAAAAAGACAAAATAACGCCGATATTCAAGAATGACAATACTGACAGCAGTAATGCCAAAAATAACGTAATATGCGTGAGCGGACCCGCTATAATATTCGTGAAAGCCGACACTAAACTTATTGATCCGAAATTGTACGATGTTATCGGCAGTGTGAATATAACCGCCGCAAGCGTTATACAAACAGACGATGCAATCAGTTTCAGAGCTTTGAAGCGAACTTTTTCCATGATTTTAACCGTAATCTTCTGTGTGAAGATAATACCGAAAGTCGCGGCGAACGAGAGCTGGAAGCCGATATGAAGCGCATTATACGGATTTTGCAATACAATCAAAAATCCGGCGATAAAAAGCGATGTGACCGAGTCGCTTTGCCTTTGCAGAAGAAACGCCGAATAAAACAGCGTAATCATAATAGCGGCGCGAACCGCGGATACCGCAAACCCGGCAAACCCCGCGAACAGCAAACTGAACACAATCACAACAACACTGCTTATCTTTTTATTCACGCCGAGCGTTCTAAGCACAGTCGCACAGATGCCCGACAAAATCGTCAAATGCAAGCCGGATACCGATAAAATGTGAAATATACCCGCGCGCCTGAAATCATTCCGCACACGCGGGCTGATATAATCGGTTATCCCCGTGAATATCCCGTATGCAACGGCGGATTCCTGTGTTATCCTGTCATGGAAACTCGCGCGGATATTCCTGAAAAACACCTCTTGCACATGAAGCTGTAAATTATTAACACGATACGCAAACCCTCGCCGCTCCGTGCTTATAATCCTCGTTTCTTCGCCATCTTCAAAATTCAATGATGCGTCATTCTCCTCGTCCACAGCTTCAGCGAGTTCTGCCGTAACAAAAATCCCGCGCGATTTATTAAAGCCGCGGTCTGCGTCGTTAAGCCTGCCAAAAAGTATGTAAGCCTCGAAAATATCACCGATATTTGCCGTTAGAAAATCGTAAACGGTAAGGTTGATATCAAATCTTTGGAATCTGTTAAGCCGCCTGCCGTCAACTTCAATGACCCGCAAATTCAAGCGGGTGAAAAACAGCCCTTCTCGCACGCTCCTTATTTCCGCCCTCACCGCGGCAGTAGTGTCAATATGCGCCAAAATCGGTTGCTCAACAAGGCGGTAATTCGCCGCACAAAACAAAACCGCGCATATACTCGCCGCGAACACTGCTATAAATAATTTCTTTTTATATCGCACGAACAATAAAATCGCCGCACTTCCCAATAAAATCAGGATAAACGGCACGGATATAAACCCGATAGCCGAGATTAGAACCACTGTCGCCAAAAAAGCCCCTAAAATCCAAGCTAACTTGCGACTCATTTTGCACTTCCTCTTATATTCACGTTATATTGACGATTTCACCCCGAAGAGTTCCAAAATGGTATCTGATAAAACCCGCATGGCATCAATATGGCGCAGATTCTCAAACCCCATTGTGATTGTGGAAAACTCCGTACAGCCCAACACAGCCGTCGCACCATGCTCATATTCATATCGTTCTGCCATCTTTCGAAGCGTGCTTAAGTCGGGAGCGTTCCCCGCTTTTATGTCATAAATCACGCGCATCATTTCAGCAATTTCTTCATTGGTCGGCATTATCATATCAATGTCCCGCGATTCAAACCCTTTCTGATATACCCCCGTTTTTATGGTGCCTTCGGTCGCGAGCAGATACGCTTTCTTGACGCCGCTGGAAGCCGCCGCGCCTGCAGTTAAATCCGGCATATGCAAGATTTTTACATTGCAGCCGCCTTGCAGCTCATCATAATAATAGTGTGATGTATTGCATGGTATTGCGATTAAATCACACCCGCAGTGTTCCAAAGTTTTAACTGCGTCTAAAAGGTATGGCAACGGAGATTCCCCGCGCTGCATGATTCCTGCGGTTCTGTCAGGGATATACGAGGCGTTCAGGATAACCATATCTATATGTTCTTGGTCAGAATTGACCGGCGTATTTTCTATTATATTTCTATAAAGCGTATATGTCGCCAACGGTCCCATTCCACCAAGAATACCTAATTTTTCATGCATAAATTGTCCCTTACCGTCATTTTGTCATTTTATTATTTTTTGAAAAAATATTTCTTATAATCTTTTATGTGCCTGTTGTAATAGAGCTTTATGCGCATATATCTCTTTAAGTTCATATCATTTTTGTATAGAAGCGTGTACGCATAGCTGCCCTCGCGTATCAGTGTCTTAGCACGGGCTAATACCGTCGGATTACTCACATATTTATAGATTATCTTTTTAGGCACAGACAGCCACAGCATATCGCCCTTGGCATAGACCGTATCGCCCTTTGGCTCGTTTACGCAGTTATCAACGAGAAACCGTGCGAGATTATACCCAGAGGCGGTCACAAAAAAGCTACTTCTCCCTTGCCTTGGGTTTATCTCGAAAAGTTTATACTCACCGCTTCTCGCGTCAAATTTCATGTCAAAATTGGAGAATCCCGTATACTTTATATCCTCAAGGAAATTCTTAATTTTCGCGAAAATGCTTTCGTCGAAATCTGTCATAATCGCGGCGTAGTTTCCGAGAGCAAGCGGAGTATATTCCTCGATAAGCGGCTGCCCCAAGCACATCAATCTCACGCGCCCGTCATTATCAGAAAAACAATTCAAAACACGCATCGCCGTATCATCTCCGGGTATGCGCTCTTGGATTATCAAGCTGTCGTTATAATCAGATGTATTCATTTTGTTGATAATATCAATATATTCCTCACGAGTATCCACAAAAAAGACTTTTTTCTTGCCCTCGAACTGACTGTTTAAAAAATCATAGCTGTTGCTGTTGTTCGCTTTCACAACAACCGGGAAATCAAACGGCAGTTTATTTAAAATATCAAGCCTGTCTTTTTTCTCGCATATGACGGTTTTGGGATATGCAAAGCCATATGAATCGCATATTTGATAAAATTTGTCTTTGGTTATGAATCGCTCCAAAAGTTCATATGATATAAACCTATTGCAAAAATATTGGCTGAGAGCGTCACGGTTGCGTGCAGCAAGCTCAGTGTATCTATCCGAACACGGCACAAGTATCAGCTTTTTATATGCCTGCAACTTTTGTCTCGCGACTGAAACGACGCTTTCAAGAAATATTTTATCCTCGTCAAGACCGTCAATCTGAGTAATATCCATGATTTTGGAATACCGCGCCGCGACAAGCACCTGCTTGCACAATACCGTTGATACTATGCCGTATTCCTCATGAAATGCCCGCGCAATACCGTAAGCGTTCTCGTCACTGCCGAGAATTATCGGCAGAAATTCTTTTTTTTCGCCCATTTATTCACCTCACATTGTGTTACATTGTTCGCCTCGAACCCAAATACAATAAATGCTGTGTTTTTAATATTAAATCTATGTTCGATTTTATAGTTTCAGGATAAAACTCGATATTTTTTATATTATCAATATCCACCCATTCCGTGCCAATCATGTCTAAATCGGTCTCTGTCACAGGAGCAATATGCTCACCCGAAACGCGGCATATAAAAATAAAAAATATCTTATGGGCATACTCTTCATAGCTCTCACGAAATTTCTCATTTATAGAGATTTCCTCATAAATCGCGGCTAACCTTTCAACCTCAAGAGTCAATCCTGTTTCTTCAAGGCATTCCCGTTTGACTGCTTCTTCCAATGTTTCGTATTGATTCTGACCGCCGCCGGGTAAATCGTAATATATCATACCGTTTGGGTATTCATGCCACATATCATCCAATGAATTTTGACTTTTATTAAGCAGAATTTGCCTGCCGTCATCGCTTAATATCAATGCTTTAGCTGAATTTCTTATTCCCATATAGCTTACCTTTCTCGTTACATTCAAAATTTCCAATATTATTGCTGGTCATACGGTTTTTTACAAATATCGCGAATATTGCATTTAGGGCATTTCAAGTGTATCATTTCTGTTTTTACTGTATTATAAAAAGGAATCAAAATGCCTAAATTTGACGGCAATATCATCTGCTTCCACTTCGCTTTGAAACGATGGCTGCAATTTGGACATACGTAAATATTTTCTTCAGATGCTCTTTTTATGCGCACTATATCTATTAAAAACCATATTGCCAAAGGCAACACTATAATTAAAACTGAAAAAGCTTTAAACAAATTATATCTCCTATTCCCACATATTCCGGCGTATAAAATCAAGGCTTTCGTTCAGTTTGTCACAGTCAACCGCCGTCCCGTCAGCAGTCCTTGCGCCGGCTTCCAAAGCGAACGAGCCTTTATACCCTATTTTTTTCAAGAAAGCGAAAAAATATGTAAAGTCAACATCGCCCGTCCCCGGACGGAGAACAGGGCGCAGTTTTGACCAATCCAAACAATCGCCTTTATAATCCGCGATATGCGTATGCAGGACATTTTTCCATAAATGTCCGCACTCACACGTCGCTTGCAGCATCTTATGGAACTCAGCGTGGCGCACGTCGATAATAAACTTTGCGTCATCGCCGTAAAGCCTGCGCAACTCGCACAAGTGCGCTAGTGCGTTATGCGTATTGCATACAACGTTCTCCACTGTCAGCGTCACGCCATGGTTTCTTGATATCTCAAGCAAATCTGAGAAAACAGCTATATTGAACGCTATATTTTTATCAGACGCAGACCCGCCCCATAAATGCAAGACAACAAGCCTTGCGCCGATTCCCGCTGCCGCAAGGCAATTCAAATCAAACCGCCGCAAAGCCTCTTCCAAATCTCCCGGTTCGTTTTTGCTTATCAAATCACCGATAGTTTTATCCGCGTGAAGGGTTTGAAAATTCAAGTTATATCCTGCTAAACAATCCGCGATTTCGGACAGTATCCCCTGTTCGTTCCAAAACGGCTCAATCATCATCTCGAAACCATCACAGTTTATTTTCTCTGAGAATGCAGGGATAAGCCTGTAATCAAAATCGTTAAGCCTGCCGATAAACGTACCTGTAGAACACAAAATGCCGCCTGCATTACTCATATTACTCGTCACCATCATTCATTGTCCGCATCCACGCGCAAAACAGAGTTTATTTCTGGGTTATGACGTGCAGTTGCTATTTCCTCCGGCTCACGAAGAAAGCCAAAATGCGTCGAAATCGCTGAGTATACTTCAAGCTGCGTATCCTCGCTCAAAGTGTTGCACACGATAACCAATCTATCCCCTATAATGTTCGCTCTAATCTCATAATACTCTTCCGCAGGCAGGTCTTCGATGTCATCCACGCCGACTATGCCGAAGTCATGCAAATTCA
>Ga0123355_10007441_pt1 | contig 16408 bp, 21 predicted proteins | sample TergutEmb28metaG_3_FD_89872 | JGI IMG/M metagenome (GOLD analysis project Ga0123355, IMG submission 89872) | Embiratermes neotenicus P1 segment gut microbial communities from Petit-Saut dam, French Guiana - Emb289 P1 | ecosystem: Host-associated > Arthropoda: Insects > Digestive system > Gut ...
AATCCCATTTTCTTCTTCTTATCTGATTTTCTATTGACTTCTGATGGGTGATTCTCCACAGTTCTTCATTCGTAATCTTATCGGTCCATTTTATATTCATTATTTGTCTTAAGCTTAAGACAGTAATCAACTATAAGTATTAAATCTCCTACACATTTTATGCATCAAATTTTGTCAAAATTTACCAATACTCTTGTAATAAAACAACCCATTCATGAAAGTACTTGGGATTGGATTATACCTAAAATGTCCCCCCACATCTTACGTCCCAGCGGAACACAGACAGAATAGGGTTACATCTGTCTTAGTAAAATGTATGTATGTATGTATGTATGTATGTATGTATATATATATATATATATATATATATATATATGTGTGTGTGTGTGTGTGTGTGTGTGTGTGTATTGTCGACAAATCTACACTACACACATAAAAAAACCTGGATCTACATGACTTAAATCTGTTCTACCACATTTTGGCTTGAAGGCAGATCATCTACACAATTTCAATTCCCTCACTTTACCTGCATTTGAAAAATACAAAACAAACTAACAAAACGTTTCTACATAATTTTCCTTCTTGTTTGGAGTTATGGATGTACCACACACCACCACCTGGTATAAACAGGAAAACCTGGGGCACAAGGCTCAGTTTGACGCCTTCCCCAGAGCCCTGTGGATTTTATATCTCTTCACATTGTAAATTCGATCACAAAGGCACTGCGCGTTGGTCCTACAGGATGGTACACACGTTCACAAAACCCATAACTTAGTGCATATGAGTTCGCTTAGCAACAGTATATGCAGACATTAAGGAACGTGCTGTTACTAAGGAATGTTACATTATACAGTCTTCGTGTTGCTAGTGTGTGTAACTTCATCAGCCAAACTTACATCCTAACTGCAAATTTAAAATTTCCCACCAAGTCCACATTCAAAATACAAGTTACACTAATAAAATCACCATAATTCACTTCAAATTCCCAAATTCTATACACAAACCAAATGTCAACTAATTTCTGTCTTTCCATGCATTAAATTTTTTTATCCTCCCACTTATGCATGTATTTCTAGTATTCTCTCCTTCATATTTCGCTATAAAATTCCTGTGTACACTTCTGTATACATGCCAAATGCCCCACCCATTTCATCCACCATAATTTATCACCCTAATAATACCAAGCAAGGGGTGCAAGACATAAAGCTCCTCATTATGCAGTTTTCTTCAGTCTCCTCTCACTTCCTCCATCTCAGGCCCAAATATTTTCCTCAGTACTCTGTTCTTGAACACACTCAGCCTACTTCCCCCCCCCCAATTGTGAGAGACTAAGCTTTATGTTTTCAGGCTGTGAACAGCAACACAAAATATTCTGAACCAAATGTTAGAAGACATTCCGTGACTTTAATATGCTCTTAATTTCTCCATGTGTGCAATTTTTATTTCTTAGAAGTTTTTCCCAAATATTTTAACTCTACAAGACTCTCAAAGGCTGGTCACCTGTCCTGCACGTTGCAATCCTCTCCTGCTATCTGTTCACAGTACTTGAATACATACTTATTTTTTCCAGCATATGCTCCTATACCAAATTTTAGGTTCTTGTGACCATGCATCATGAATGTAGGGTGAAGAGAGAAACCAACAAGATGCAAGTAATCCGATGTTTATTATCAAACTTCTATCTCAACATGTTTCGGGCATCATTATGCCCATCATCAGGAGAACAAGACCTTGTACTACTGCATGCGGTGTTCTGCCTGGGTGTGTAGGCTGTGGTTGACTGCGGTTGTGTGGAGCTGGGTCGTAAGCAGTGTGCACTGTGTGAAGGTTACTGTTCGACTCAGTAGTACACGGTCTTGTTCTCCTGATGATGGGCATAATGATGCCCGAAATATGTTGAGATAGAAGTTTGATAATAAACATCGGATTATTTGCATCTTGTTGGTTTCTCACTCTTCACGCTCCTATACCAATATTCTGACTAGTGACTAGCAAAGCTCCTTTACCAGAAATTTATCAACATCAAGGCAAACCAAAAACTGATGTGTTCCATTAAATTCCAGCCCTATTGGTTTACTTGAAACTTCCTAAAGGCATATTAAAAATGGCGTTAAAGCATCTCCTTGTTTCAGACTGCTCTGCAGGGGAAACATATCAACAGATGGTTTGACACAGATTAAGTACATTAGACACATAAAAGAAAATGATTCCAAGTAACATAAACACACAATAAATAACAAAAAATTAGTGACAATGTACATATCCTTACAAATTCACCAAAAATAAATTCAATGTCAACCAAATAAGCATTCACTTCATAATGTCATAAATTCGTCATAATCAAACAAAATTTCCCATCAACAAATTTAACCAAACACACATGTTTCACTCAGTCCAAATTTGTAAAAATCTCTCCAATTTACAACAGTATTTGTAAAATACTTAATGTATAATTAAACCTTAAACCAATTCTGTTCCTCCAACATTATAAGTTTGCAAAACTAAAATTACACACAAAAAATTACAATTTGAATAAATGAATACAGTACACCGCATCATAAAAAAACACAAAATTCATCACTGTGCCAAAATTATATTCATTTCATTAAAGTTTCATGTTCCAAATCTGTCAACAGTTTTTTTCAACAAAAAACGTCAACTAGCCTTTGACTCGCTCTACACTTCACTATTTACAAGAAAAAAAAAGTATCTTTACAAATTTTCACTAACATTGTCACAGTGCTATTTCAATATTTTAAAAATTTTTAAATTGCACCCAAATGTTTACTTGCATTAAATACAACATTTTCCATTACCACCTTCTCAGCCTGGTTGTTGAAATCAAGAATATCCTGCGCCTCCTCCAAGCCACGACCATAGCTGTTTGAACCCTGCAGCAGCTGGTGCCAAGCAGTCAGCAACTGGTCCATCTGATCTTGAATTTCCCATGATGCCTTGTGCTTCTTTGCAAGCAGCATGTCACCTGTAAGAACCATGTACAGCATAAGCTGGTTCATCTAGCACCTCAGGAAGCAAAGGCTTGCTTGACAGCCCAGTTTTCTGGACATTAAAACATTACAGCTAATTCGTGTGTATCTTTATGTACCTAGCAATCTAGACGTTTAATTTGTCCTGCTTTTCCCATCACACTTTCTGTTCCCATTTCATTATTCCTTACATAACATGGCACATATAATATCTACAAAAAAAAACCAAAGACACAAAGATACACATTTTTTATTTCAGTTTTAACTGTTCACTTGCCTAAGTTTATTCTTTATGGTAACTGTAGATAAACTTCTGCTTTTTGCACTCTCAGAAGTGATGCTGGGTGCTATCAGAATACAGAACTGTGAAATGCAATTCACCTGCATCAATGTCTGGTTAAAACAGATCATCCAGTGCCACTTAAACCACACACTGTGGATTTACATTACCCATATTATAACACGAAGCCTGTATTTTACATTTTCAAACCTTGTGTTCCCATTTGCAATGGCATCATATGAAACACAGGCAAGATCAAAGGAAATGCAACTGATTACCTGGAAATTTCTGATGAATATGACCTGGCACCCATCTTTATGAAATGAGACACTCCTTCAATCATTTGCTGCATTTTATGCTTCCAAAATGTGTTTGTATTTTTTTTTTAATAAATTCTTGGAAACAAACATGCATTGAACAATGAAAATTAATTTCAACATTCCAGTGTCATGTGTTCACGACAGCGTCTATGGCCCCAATTAATCATGAATATGAAGATTCTACTGTACATAAATGATAAATACACAATGACAGTTCAAACTTCACTGCTGCTGAAGTTCCAGACATAAAAGGCAATTCCTTTTCAGCTGACCCCCTTGCTCCTCTGTTCCACACACCAGAAACTGGCATGCCCAGTCTATTTGTACCACTGATCCTCAAAAATTACATGCATGTTCATTACTCACCCTTGTCCCTGATGTTCTGTATGTGTCCATCATGTGCAGTGAGCTCGGCTTGGAATGCTTGGTGTTTCCGTAGCTTCTTCATCTTGTCATCCATGTTGCTCACCTCACCTTTACTCATCTCAGCCTCAAGTTTCTTTTGTTTCTCACCAATCCATGACTCTGCCTGCAACAGTGCCACAGCAAACATGAGCCAGTTAAATCACTCATGCTCAGGTTCACATACAATACTTATGTCTGGGGTAGGTAACAAACACACTTTTGGTAAAAAAACGTGAAAGAAAGAAACCACATGTTAGGTGTAGCAGTATATATCAGGATAATATTAACATGATTTTACAGAGATAAGATGGGTGTGGATAGGATTAATCTGGCTCAGGATAGGGGCAAGTAGTGGGTTCTTTTGAACACAGTAATGGAACTGCAGGTTGCATAAAATGCAGCAAATTTCTCTAATCTCTGAGGAAATGGTAAATTTCAAGGACTCTGCTCCATATAATAAGTTAATACACAGCAAAACATTATAACATTGGCATAAAGGGTAAAGCAGTGCATCCACTTGTAAAATTACTGACTGAAGGATGTTCAGCAACAGTACTGCCATGTCACAACAATTCAACTTCCAGTCATTATAACATTTATGCACCTCCTTTATTATTATTATTATTATTATTATTATTATTATTATTATTATTATTAATTGCAATTGAGTTTTCACTCAGTGGCAGTAGTCCTTACTCTAGTAACAAATAAGAATAAATATAAATAAACGAAACAATAAAAAAAACACAGTAAATGCAAGTACACATATTACCAAAACACCCACACATACACACATCCACACATTACAAAATCCATACATACATACATACATACATACACACACACACACACACACACACACATACACACACTCACATATTACAAAACAAGTTAAAACAACCACAGTACAAGATACAAACCAAATAAAACAGTCACAATAAAATCAAGTACCCTCAATAAAAGGTCACTCTAATGTGCATGTTACTTTTGTCCCTAAGAACTTCAACGTAACTCACTTCACTTCAAAACAAAATCTCTTCACATATATCATGTCAGTTCACATCACTTCACTCATTTACACTTAGTCCCCCCTCGAATTCCCTTGCTTGTAACTACAATTTTAACCCTCTTTCTAAAAGTGTCTAGTTTACAGGGGAAAGATGCTAGTAAGCCTGCAGGTAATTGGTTCCAACTTTTAATGGTCCTATTTACAAAGGAATATTTACCAACACGTGTTCTTTGTTTTCTAGTCCTAATTTTCCACTTATGATCTTCCCTATGCAGGTAACGTGGCTTTAGAAGTCTATCCCCTATCACTTCCCAAGCCTGTCCCCTGGTTTATGCCTTGAAAAGGGAGCATATTTGGGCTATCAATATACGCAGTGCCAAAGTTTCCCAACCTGACTCATTTATATTATTTGCAAATTTAGCCACTTTCTTTTGAACTTGATTTAAAGTGCTTACTTGACCATCTCTGTATCGGTCCCAACACACCACTCCACACCCAAATATTGGTCTCACTAGAGCAGTATAAGCTAAATATTTTGTACTATTTCCCTTTTTGAGTATATATATTATGAAATGACGTGCCTTCGATGCCTTCCGTAGTGTGTAATTGACATGATCTGCCCAGTTTAAAACACTGCATATTATTATTCCTAAATATTTAAAGCTATTTGCCTCCGGGATTAATTGATCCCCAAAATAATACCTTATTCGTTCCTTCGCCCTAACTTTTGTAAAGCTTACTGCTTTACTTTTGCCCGGATTTATTTTAATTGCATTTTCTACTGCCAATTCCCCTAATCCATTTAGGTCTGTCTGTAACTTATCAATGTCATTGCTATCCATTATTTTCCTGTATATTATACAATCATTTGTGAACAGTCATATATTAGACTCAGTTTTTCTCCAAATATCATTAACATAAGTGAGAAACAGAAGAGGACCTAATACGGTCCCTTGTGGCACTCCTGAGGTTACTCTGACTTCCTGAGATAGTTGCCCATCTACTCTAGCTCTCTGTGAACGTCCTAAGAGAAATTCCATTACCCATACAACTACAGTCAAATCCTGTCCATACCTCAGGGTACTGTAGATTCGTACTCTGCTCTACCCTGGGTCATGTGGGAGGTGGTAACAGTTGTGGAGGGCACACCCTGATGGGGTTTGCCATGACACATGCTGGCTAACAGGGCTCTGGTCTACCCAATCCAAGGTGGAAGGTATTGTGCCGAAGTCTGCATGGCACTGGGTTAGAGATTGCAGTGTCATAACTATCCCCTTGGGGAACCAGGCTGCACTCCATTTTATGTAGGCCTTCCATCTGCGTGGGGCTCCGTGGATGGTGACCTTACGTTTTTCCCCACATATATGTAGGAAGGCTCATTTTTTGGGATGCCAGCAGACATGAATGAATAAATGAATGAATGAATGAAAAGTAGACCAGTGGCTCTGGTGACGGAGTATCGCTGCCCATGGGGACCCTGTTAGGGAACATGGAGGGGGCTCCATTACCGGGGAATCTGAGGGAAAGATAAAAAGAGATATATTAAGTGATAGGTAAAAATGCCCTGTAAGCAGATATTTCTCTCCATAGGGACACCGTTGGGCAACCTGGAGGGGATTCGCTTGCTGGAACTCTTTGTGGGGAAAGGGTAGCATATCTGGGTTCCTTTTTTGGACCCAGAGGGCGTTAAGATTTTAGGAAATGTGGTACTAAGGACGAAATCTCAGTCCACATTTTGTGTGAGTGTGAGGGCTTGGCTTCACTCAGACATACACATCTGGTTTCCTTCTTTTTGGACCCTGAGGGTATTAGAAAACTAAGTATAGGGGCCATCTGGAACTTTGCTAAAGGAACAGGGCTCCTCCAATTTACTACAGAACATGCGGCACAAAGGGCCTTTCTTAAGGCCTAGGTGCACCAGGCCCAGAAGGGCCCAAACCCAACTACTATTTTTTTCCATTCTATTCTATTCTACCCTCAAATCCACTCTGGTTGGTGCAATTTTCATCAGCAGCTTATCATGTGGAACTAAATCAAATACCTTTGAAAAATCTATTATTATTACGTCTGTCCTGACTCCCTCATCCAGTGAATCTGCAACATCCTGACAAATCATAACTAATTGCCTTTCACATGAGTACCCTGGTCTAAAACCATGCTGACCCTCATATAACCACCCATTCATTTCCCAGACTTCTCTTTGGTACTCTGCTATAACGTGCTCCATTTGTTTGTAAATCACCGAGGTTAAGCTGACCGTTCTATAGTTTCCAACTACAAATCAATTGAATTATAACTGTTCTTCAGCATATCTCTCACATCACTGATACATTTGTACCATGTTGGCAGAAGTTTAAAAACTTCATAATGGTGGGAATTGAGATCAGATATTTTCAACCATTCACAGACAGCCATTTCCACTTCCTCATCGCTGTGCAATCGGCATCCTCAAAAGTGTTGTTTCAGTCACCCAAACAAATGGTCTGCTGCATGTTACCTTACAGCAAGTGCTCCCTTATTAACAAAGAACTTATGGAGTACGAAACCTCACTTACTGAACATGATTCATATTCTCAAGGTCTGCACATGGCTTCAGATGCCAGGCACAGCAGCCTTTGTTAAATGTTACATGTTACATATTATGTTATTTAACATTACCACTGCTAAAATTATATTGCATTGTTCACAGATGAATGAAGTGTGGAGCACTGGCAAATTGACATTGACAGGTGGAAACTGAAGTACTTGGAGAGAAACCAGACCCATTGCCATTTTGCCAAACACAAATCCCACAGGGACTGAACCAGGATTAAACCAGCACCTCCAAAGTAAGAAGCATGTGATTAACCACCTGCACATGTGACTCACCTCTGCTATATCCCTCACAAAGTGCACATGATGTAGCCCATCCTCAAGTCTCTGTCTGCGAGCGGCACACAGCTCATGCACTTTGGCACGCTGCTGCATGACCTCCCCCAAGCGATGTGCAATGACACCGCTTTCAAAATGATTCTGTGCCATTAGTTTGTTACCATGTTCCTGCAATGCCATCACCTTTCTCCCCTGTGTGGTAAGGAGCTTTTCAAATGCCTCATGCTTCTTCATAGCACCATCCACTTCATCGACTGATGTGCCAATGTCAGTGCTAGCAAGTGCCACCTTCTGAGAACTACTAAGTGCATCTATCTGTTTGGCATCCTGCAGGAAGTACTGCAGGTCAATCAGCTGGTCCAAATGAACCTTCTTGTGCTGCCATGCCGTGTGCAGGTGCTGGCGTTCATCCAACAGTTGGCTGAGGCGCTCCTGTATCTCCTGCAAAATGGATAACAGATTAACTCCTGTGACTCACTGAACTGCATAGAATGAAATAAAATATATTTGAAGACACAAGTCTTATCGGCTATGATGCTGTGTAGCTGGCCAAGTAGTTAACAAAGTTTCGAATGACCACTGTCCTTCAACTTCAGACTCAAGCACTTCAAAACTATGACAATCTTGTGAAACATCAGAATCCACTTGCCCAGCAACACAGCGTCACATGCCAGCAGACTAACAGTCATAGCAACACTGCTGTAAGAACCTAAATTCTCATAACAACACAAAGTTATTACACAAACAGAGCAATGAAAGTTGCTTATCAGCACAAAACAGCTTTTGTCATGTCTACTCAGAACCATTTTCCTGAGGCTATTATTCTACTGCCTGTCATAGAAGTGGCCTCTTTCCACACAATTCTACAACCAAAACTTTGTAAACATTTCATGCTGCCTCAATACATGCTATACATCTCAATTATCAAACTCTCTTTCCTTTAATAACATGACACCTCTTGGTCAGATCATTTCGCTCAAGCCTGTATGTCTTCTTCTCTGTATGACAGACCAAGTTTCCTACCCAGACAAGATACTGAATGCATGTGCATTTCACCACATTCACTCTTGTATTTGATAACTGCAAGAAACAAGTCACATCAGTGAGCTACCAACTCACCTTGGCAGCATAGTGGTTCTCCTGCACCATCTGACTGCCCTGTTCTACCACAGCCTGGAAGTTCTCCTCCCGAGCCTCAATCTCAGCCTTCAAAGCCATGTGTTCAGCTTTTAGTGTCTGTGCACTGGCTGCATCTCTCACTTTCTCTTCTGTCATCATGGTGGCACGCAGACCAGCTGCCCAGTTCATCAGGTCACGAACCTGCAGAGAAATAAAACATCCTGAAGTACAAGACACCACATTATGTTTGCAACTGTCACAAATCTACAAGGGGGAAATTCAATTTATCAAGATGCCTGACATGAATCATGATGGTCTACTGAAGAAAAGACAGAAAAACTAAATGATGGGAACTTTACGCTCATCTCAATGTGATGCTGCAGTCAGTACTCCATCATACAATACATCAGTTTCATTAATTCTTCAATACAGACCAACACAGTACACAGCACATTACAGTGAACAACTGGAACATTAACATATCTACTGCCTGTTGCAGCCAGGCTGCACCATCATCCAGGAGAACATGTAGAAAATACTTTAAGAATGACCATAAAAACTGTTCGCTTAAGTCAGCTACAGAGTAACAATGCATCCAAAATCTCCATAAAATCCCTCGGTATTCCCAGTCTGTAACGTGTTGTTCTGTGGTGACAGGATGATGGTCCAACAGTGTAATCACTTTAGACACTAAGAACAACATGGCATATCATACAATATTTCAGCATCGCCATCATCGTCATATTCATCACATTCCATCACTACCACCACCACCACCACCACCACCACCACTGCGCTTTCAAGGACTTCCATCTTTTGGCCCATTCCAGCTTCAATGTAACATTCCGGGTCTCTTTAATGGATGTCCTGCATTCCTTTGCTTGCCAGTTGATGTTTCATAATACTGTACGAGTGCTGATCTGTCCATTCTCAAACATGCTGCAAGCAATGTAAAGGTTTCTGTGTCCACACCATGAAAACGTTTGGGGAAGAAAAGGAATAACTCCACACATTCCTAACTTGGGCTCTAGATGGAGGATATATCCATTTATTTTTATAATTGTTAATTTTTGAAGTTCATTCAAAATATCTTGATACTCTTTGTGGTCAAACAGAGTGCACTGTGCAGCTTTCCTCACAAATTTCATCCCAGCTGCTATGACTGTAAGAATTATCTTGATCATTCTATGGAAAAGTTTCACTGTCAAACAGTATGCAGGTACTGCTGATATGCTGCATAGTTGTAGTCAAGTAAACTTCTGGACTTCAGAGAGTTTCAGAACTTTACTCTACGATTTGTCATTTTCTGGCGATATAATACTACTCTGTGACATGTCACACGACTTAAGATAACAGGTTTTATACATAGAAGTAATTTCTACTTTGTATTTTACATGTGCTCCCTGATGAAGGCCCAACCAGAATGAAAAATGTGTGAGGAATACTGACCTTGTTATTCTACATAATGTACTGTATACTGTGATGAATTATACACACACACACACACACACACACACACACACACACACACACACAAAGTGCACACTGAATGATGCATCTGTTCAAGATCTGTTTCAATGTCTCCACACTTACTGCCAGAACTCTACATCACAGAATGTGTATGCACTGTATCACCTGTGTGAGAAATCTCTGCAGCTCACAGCTCGCACGTAACTCCTCCCTGCGGTTTGCTGTGTGCTGCCGAAGCAAGCTCCAACTAGACAGAACAATGTCCTGCTGCTGCACAGTCTGTGCTGCATTCTGCCCTGGGTACAGAGCCACCAGACGTGCAGCATCCTCCACCAGCACCTGTCACATGATTCATATTTAAAACCACAGAACAGCACACTAAAAAAATGCAACATTCCACAGTGAACCATCATCCTACCTGCAGCTGTGCTTCAAGAGCCACCAAGCCATTTTCGAAGCCCTCATGCCTGCGAATCAGGGCCAACACAGAGTTGAGGTCACGTCCCAGGTCATCAGGAAGGGCTGCATCTTTCTCCTGGATGCGACACAGTGCCTCAGCAACATCAAGATTGAAGTGATGGATCTCACCTGCAGCGTGCAGTTGCTGTTCACGATTGTCCATGAGCCAAAGCAGTTGCTGCCAGAATTCCCTGCACACCACATGTATCAGAAATTCCATTGCCACCCTGCACATGTAAACTAACCCACGCAAACTGAAGTGTACACCCCACCATATCTATTCACGTCGCTGGGTCATTTGCTGCACTGGGATGTCCACTGGATCATCTGTTTCTGTGTCACTTATGAGAATCAGAGGTAAACCAACAGTCCTAGTTAGTGCTACACCCAACCACCAGTGCTGACAACCCATCAAGAAAATTAATATAGTTAGTGCAATAACACCTACATGCACATGAGTTTCGGAACTTAAGATGTCTACATTCATCCAAAAACCAATGTTAACACATGTTAACTTTTTGAAGTTATTTTATACTTTTTTTACTAAAAAAAAGGGCAAAGCAATCTCAGTAGAGACCTGGACAGACCCTGAGGGTTTCAGGAGATTGAGGCTCCTAGATTTCACGACAATCAGCACATCAAGGTGGTAGGGTAGCCTTAAGCACCGGCCGCCTTTGCCCCCCAAGAAATATTCCTGGTACTTGTTTCTATTATAGGCTGAGCCAACCAAGGCCACAGTGTTGCCAGAAGGATGTCAGTGAAAACCTCCGACACCTTTGGGAATTGAACCCATTACCTTCTGGTTTGTAGCTCAGTGCCTCAAGCAACGGTGCCACAGCGTGCCCCACGTTTGTTACTGGTACTTCATTAAATTCTTGAAACCAAACATGTGTGGTTTACACTGAACAGGGATACTAATGTCTTGATTGTTTTTGCAGTCCTAATTAACCACACACATTGAGACTTCACTGCATACACATTCTGTGACTGTTAGACCAATGTATACAAGACACTGGGTTTGTAAACTCTACAGTCTGCAACATCTGCCCGAGAAACCACATATCTGCCTTTTCCTCACTTGTGCATTGCCTAAAAGAATGATGGATATAAGAATTACCCACCATTCTTCTGTCCACCTATATACCACAAGAGGTTTCTGTGCATCTCCCCCACTCGAATGTCCACAGTGACCAAAGCTATGAATATACTCCTAAAGAAGTAAACATTGTGCCTGGACTTTGCCAGGTCATCCCAGCAGTGACCCTGCTATGCTGACTGAAGCTATGTACAATGTTAAGCTCAGCTAGCAATATATCTAGTCACTATCATTACATACAATTTATGCTCAATTTATTTCCCTGACATCGTATGCTGACAGAACAAACCACCCACCTCAACTGCTCTTGTTGGCACTCGATGTCTGCAGCATAGGTGCCCTCACTGGCAATCAGTTTCTTGGCAAGCTTCTCGCACTGTGTGAACCATTCGGAACCGGCTTCAATACGTCGATGCAAGTCATCAAACTTTTTCTGAAGCATCAAACAGAAGTATGCAACTAAATGAGTTACTAAGTAACTCTACAAAGCAGATTGCTGCTTGAGAAGCTTACAGTTCCTCAGCCAGTAAATATATTCCTCACATTTCATGGACCACAAGGTCCATTACAGTGTTAAAAAGAACACACCACTTGCCCCTGTCCTGAGGCACACAAATCCAGAAAATACGCAGCCATCCTATTTACTTATGATTCATTTTAATACTGTCTTTCCTTAAGCTAAAATATAATATAAAATGTATATAATACAGTCATACACAACTTTATATTTTATTATATTAAATTAGAATATAATTCCAGCTACATGTTTCGGCCCAATTGTAGGGCCAGCTTCAGGCTGATCTTTGGATAGGTGGAGTTTACAGTTGATAATGCTTTCAATTTATGAGATCTTGCAGTACAAGAATTGGTTAAAATAATTGTGGTATGTTATAAAATCTTAATATTAAAATTCAAATGTGGTATTTTATACAATAATCATTAAAAACAGATAAATTAAAATTGATGGGGTGGTTATGGGGGTACAGTGGTTGGGATTCTATCTTACTAAATTATGGTGGTGAAGGTTTTCTGGAAAGATGAGGTTTCTTCTGTATGATCAATATTAGCTTGTTGTAGAAGTGGTGGCATTCAATCAGAAGTAGTCTGTTGTTACATATGTCTGTGTCTGTGTAACAGATATTATATTTAAGGTTAACAAAAGTGGTTAATAGGGTTTTATTATGTTTTTGTTTTTATGAGTGAACTGTGATACTATGTTAATGTTCTTGTATGAAGTGTAAGGTGATGAGTTGTATTCATACAGAATATCACTTTTTGCATCCAGGTGAAGGTTAAATTCCTCTTGTGGGGTATAGTGCTGCCAACTATGGTCAGAATACTTTCATCCCCAAGCACACACACTATACCCTACAAGAGGAATTTTGCCATCACCTAGATGCAAAAAGTGATATTCCGTATGAATACAACTCATTACCTTTCTTTGCATACAAGAACATTAATGTAGTATCACAGTTCACTCCTAAAAACAAAAACATAATATAACCTTATTAACCAATTTCATTAACCTTAAATATAATATCTATTACACAGACACAGACACATGTAACTACAGACTACTTCTGATTGAATGCCACCACTTCTACAGCAAGCTAATATTGATCATACAGAAGACAACCTCATCTTTCCAGAAAACCTTCACCACCATAATTTAGTAGGAAGAATCCCAACCACTGTATACCCCCATAACCACCCCATCAATTTTAATTTACTGTTTTAATTATTATTGTTTAAAATACCACATTTGAATTTTAATCTTAAGATTTTATAATGTACCACAATTATTTTAACCATTTCTTGTACTGCAAGATCTCGTAAATTGAAAGCATTATCAATTGTACACTCCACCTGTTCAAAGATCAGCCTGAAGATGGCCTTACATTTGGGCCGAAACATGTAGCTGGAATTATATTCTAATATAATCTAATAAAATATAAAGTTGTGTATGACTGTATTACAAGGTGGTTCAAATATGACCGGGACTGATTTGTGTGTAAATCTAGTGACATCAATCCCGGTCATATTTGAACCACCTTATATATATATTTTATATTCTACTTTAGCTTATATTCAACACAACGGGGATGTCTCACTTGAAAATTATGTTTCCTTGTGCACCTATACCATGTCATCTACGTGGTCTTTTTCCTTCAAATTTCCTCACCATAACACTGTATGCACTTCTCTCCTCTCCATGTTGAATGCCCTGAAGAGCTCTCATCCTCTGCAGTATTGGCACCCTAATAATACATGGGTGGCAGGGATAGCGTGGTTACAGGCTAGGCGGTCTGGGGTTCAAACCTCGCCGAAGGGCAAGAATTTATGGACTCATGCTGAGAAGCCCCAAGGGCCACCCAACCTCTATAATTTGTACGTCTCTTTCCCAGGGGTAAATCAGCCAGGATTGGGACTTAACACCCACCCCCGTCTAGCACTGAGGTTCAGTGTGGATACAGGTCACCTGTACCTCTCAAAGCCTGCATGGCATGTAGATAGATAAATAGACTGCACTTGGGTTCGGGACCTCACGGTCCCAATGCATCTAGGCCTTAATAACGGGCCCTTTGTACCCCATGTCTAATCATGGGAGCCCTGTGACTCTATTGAATTTCCAGATAGCCCCCAAGCCTCTCCAGCTCCAAGAAAAAGGAGCCCAGATACGCTTGTCTGAGTGAGGCCAAAGCCTCACATTCACAAAGAATGTGGGCTGAGGTTTCCACTTTCACTCCACACCTCCTACACAGTGGAGTGTCCAGCAGCCCCAGTAGGTGAATATGTCTCCTCAGGGTGTTATGTCCAGTAAGAAGGCCAGTTACAGCCCTGGATTGAGTCCTATCAAAGAACAGAATTTTAGCCTTGATACCCAGACTCGGTCCCGAGATTAGTTCTGGAGCCTATCTTTCGGTGTCACCAAGGCCTCGCCATCTTGTCCAATGCTGGTTGATCAACCAACAACTACGCCTTTTTTGTATATCTCGTCTAGAGACTCCCAGGGCCGGCTCAGGTCCAAGAAACCCCAGAACAGAGCCGCCCCTTGCGAGCTTATCGGCGATCTCATTACCTTGTACTCCAGCATGTCCAGGGACCAAATATAGCCCCATTGCATGCCGGGTAGAGATGTCATTCAAAGCCTTTTGGCACTGATTGACCAAAGGAGACGTTGTTCTGACGGTCTGAAGAGCTTTCAAAGCCGCCTATCAGAGCAGACACATATTTCTCCCGTCTATTCTGAAACTGAATTTCCTAACCACAGGCCAAGATAGCATATATCTCAGCCTGAAAAACTTTTGCATATCTGCCTAGGGAAAAGCTGAGCCTTCTTCCTACAGATTACCCATAGACTCCAGCCCCGGTCCCCTCCCTCATCTTGGACCCATCTGTAAACCAGACAAGCCCTTTGACTGCAGGAGGAGCGCCAGTTGCTTTGGTCCAATCTTCCTTCGTCAGCATAGTAACCCTATATTTGGGTTCAAGATTGAATGCTGGCCTCATAACGTCAACCCTCATATTAAATATTGGATCTGACTGTTGAAGCCGCATCAAAATACTACTGTGTCCTCCATTTTGATGTATGTAAGACCAACATCCCAGACTCCAGAGACGATGCGCAGCTGAGCTCGTCTCACTCTGAACCACTAACTCCAGTGGGGTGAGACAAATAAGTGCTTCCACAGCACTGGTGGGAGTGGTGAGCACTGTTCCTGTTATCCATAAGCATGTTAATCTTGGGATTCTGCTTAGTTTCTTCTTGGCATTGGCCGTCTGACAACCAGGCCACCATACTAAGGATGCAAAGGTGACGGATGGCCTGACGATGGAGACGCAGAGCCAATGAAGCACCCTGGGTCTCAGGCCCCATGTCATACCATAGGCCCTCCTGCAGGCCCACAACAAATTTTGAGCCTTCCTCACGTTAACATCCATGTGCTCCCTCCAGGTCAGTCGTGAATCCAGGATCACTCTCAGATACTCTACCGACATGGAGCGATGCAAGGTCGTCCCAAATAAACGAGGATCGAAGAACCCTGGGAGTTTCCTTCTTCTAGTAAATGCAAAAAGCCCAGTTTTGTTAGGATTAGCCGACAGATCGAGCTCGTCACACCACGCTTCGACGGTATGAAGGGCCCATTGCATGAGCCCTTATACCGTAATTGGGAATTTTCCTACCGCTAGAAGACAGATGTCATCTGCATATCCTTGTAAGTAAACACCTCCCTCATTGAGCGTTGCTAACAGTTCATTGTCAATAAGGCACCAAGGAGGAGTGCGGATCAGCGGACAGCGATTGTATAGACCGTGTTCCGACGTACAGTGCAAGGCTGCTGGCTACCCACTCCATTCGCATCTTTCCCCTTCACTTCCCCTCCCGTGCGT
>Ga0123355_10007442_pt1 | contig 16407 bp, 5 predicted proteins | sample TergutEmb28metaG_3_FD_89872 | JGI IMG/M metagenome (GOLD analysis project Ga0123355, IMG submission 89872) | Embiratermes neotenicus P1 segment gut microbial communities from Petit-Saut dam, French Guiana - Emb289 P1 | ecosystem: Host-associated > Arthropoda: Insects > Digestive system > Gut ...
ATGGAGCCTAGGGAAATGTTATATAATATACAGTATGGAGCATAGAGCAACGTTACATATTATTGAGCATGAAGCTTAGAGCAATGATATGTAACATAGAGCACGGAGTATAGAGGAATGTTATATAATATACAACATGGAGAATACAGCATTGTTATATAATATGCAGCATGGAGTAGAGGGAAATGGTATAGAAGAAAAGTCATGGAGCCTAGAGCAATTTTGTATAATATACAGCATGGAGCATAGAGCAATGTTATATAATATACAGCATGAAGCATAGAGCAATGTTGTTTAATATACAGTATGTATCATAGAGCAATTTTATATAATAAAAAGCATGGAGCATAGAGCAATATTGTATGATATACAGCAAGTAGCATAGAGCAATTTAATATCATAAACAGCATGTAACATAGAGTAATTTTATCTAACCGTTTGACGCCTAACGACGCCTATAGTGGTCATACCTCACCGCTAAACTCGAAAGGTTGCATTTTATATAATTATTCAACAAATAAAAGAAATGAATATTTTAAACACGGTATATACAATCCGTTTTTCTTCTTCAAAATGCATTTTGTTTCATAAATCTAACATTGTTTCCTGTATTATTCACATTTCATTAAGAGGGTGTGCTAAAATTAAAAAATTTCCGGCGCCAAAAGGTTAATATACAGAATGTAGCATAGAGAAAAGTTATATAATATAGAGCATGGAGCATAGAGAAATGTTATGTAATATAGAGCAAGGAGCATAGAGCAATGCTATATAATATACGGCATGGAACATAGATTAGTGTGATATAATACACAGCATGTAGCAAAGACCAATACTATATAATATACAGAATGGAGCATAGGGCAACATTATATAATACACAGCATGGAGCGCAGAGGAATGCTGTACAATATGGAGCAGGTAGCATAGATCCTTGTTGTATAATATAAACCATGGAGCATAGAACAATGTTATATAATATAGAGCATGGAGCAGAGGACCATTTATATATTATTTAAAGAATGGAGCCAAAAGAAAAATAATATAATATTCTGCATTGAACATAGAGCAATGCTATTTAATATGGAGCAAAGTGCGTAAAGCAATATTATACAATATAGAGCATGGAGCATAGAGCAATGTTATATAATATAGAGCATTAATCACAGAGAAATGTTTTATAATATACAACATGTAGCATAAAAAATGTTATATAATATAGAGCATTGGGCATTCGGAAATCCTATATATTATAAAGCAAGGAGCAAAGAAGAATGTTATATAATATACAACATGGAGCAGAGAACATTGGTATATAAGATACAGCATGGAACATAGTAAAATGTTGTATAATATAGAGCATGGAAATAGAGAAATATTATATAATATAAAGCATGGAACATGGAGCATTGTTAAATAATATACAGAACGTAGCATAGAGCAATGTTATATAATGTAGAGCATTGATATAAAGCAATTTATATAGTATAGAGCATGGGGAATAGAGCAATTTGATATAATATGGAGCATGGAGCATAGAGCATTGCTATATAATAAAGGGCAGGTAACATAGAGCAAAGATATGTAATATAGGGCAGGGAGCATAGAGCAATGTAATATATTATACAGCATGGAGCATACTGCAATGTAATAGAGTATAGAGCATGGGACATAGAGCAAATATATGTAATATAGAGCATCGGACATAGAATATTTTTATATAATATAGAGCATGGAGAGTAGAGCAATGTTATATAATATGGAGCATGGAGCATAGAGCAATGTTATATAATATAGAGCATGGATCATAGAGAAATGACATATAATATTGAGTATGACGCAAAGAACAATGTTACATAATATACAATATGGAGCACAGAGCAAAGTTATTGAGTATAGAGCATGGAGCATAGATCAATTTTATATATTATAGAGCTTGAGTCAAAGAGCAAATTTATATAATATAGAGAATGGTGCATAGAGCAATGTTATATATTAGAGAGCATGGTGAATAAACAAGGTTATATAGTTATAGAGCATGTTGCATAGAGCAAGTTTATATAATATATACCATGGGGCATAGATCAGTGTTACATAATATAGAGCATGGAGCATAGAGCAAGGCTATATAATATAGATTATGGATCATAGAGCAAGGTTATATAATATAGAGCATGGCGCATAGAGCAAAGTTATATAATATAGAACATGGTGCATAGAGCATTTTATAAAATATAGAGGATGGAGCATAGAGCGACGTAATGTAATATAGAGAATGGAACACAGAGCGATGTTATATAATATGGAACAAGTTGCATATAGCGATGTTTTATAATATAGAGCATGGGACAAAAAACAATGTTATATATTATAGAGCATGGATCTTAGGACTAAGTTATATAATATACAGCATGGAGAATAGAGCGGTGTTTTATAATATGGAGCATGGAGCTAGAGCAATGTTACATAATATAGAGCATGGAGCATAGAGCGATATTAAATAATATAGAGCATGAAACATAGAGTCGTGTTATATAATATAGAGAATGGAGCATTGTGGAATGTTATTTAATAGAGAGCAAGGCGCCTAGAGCAATGTTATATAATATACAGCATGGAGCATAGAGCGATGTTGTATAATACAGGGCTTGGCGCATAGAGCGATGTTACATAAGAAACAGCATGGAGCATAGAGAGATGATATATCATATGTAGCATGGAGCATAGACCGATGTTATATAATATAGAGCATGGCGCATAGAGCGATGTTACATAATATACAGAATGGCGCAGAAAACGATGTTATATAATATAGAGCATGGAGCATAAAGCGGTATTATTTAGTATAGAGAATGGCGCGTAGACGAGGGTTTATAATATAGAGCATGGAGGATTGAGCGATGTAATAAAATATAGAGCATGGCGCTTAGAGCGATGTTATATAATATACAGCATGGAGCATAGATCGATGTTATATAATATACAGCATGGAGCATAGAGCGATGTTATATAATATACAGCATGGCGCATAGAGAGATGTTATATATTATATAGCTTGGAGAATAGTACGATGTTATATAATATAGAGCATGGAGCATAGGACATGGTTACTTAATACAGAGCATGGAGCTTTGAGTAATGTTAAATAATATACAGCATATGCCTAGAGCATTGTTATATATTATAGAGCGAGGATTATAGGGCAATATTAGATACAATAGATCATGGAGCATGGAGCATTGTTATATAATATAGAGGATGGAGCATAGGGCAGTGTTATATTACACAGATCATGATGCATAAGGCAATGCAATATAATATACAGCCTGTAGCAAAGAGCAATTTTAAATTAATATAAAGCAAGGGGATTAAAGAAATGTTACATTATATGCAGCATGGGACATAGAGCAATGTTATATTTTATAGAGCATGGAGCTTTGAGTAATATTAAAAAATATACATCATGTGCATTGAGCAATATTACATTATATAGAGCGAGGAAAATAGAACATTGTTATATATTATAAAGCATGGAGAAGAGAGCATTATTATATAATATACATATTGGACATACGGCAATGTTATATAATATACAGCATGGAGCATACAGCAGTGTTATTTATTATACAGCATGAAGAATAGTGAATTGTCATATAATAATGAACATGGATTGTAGAAGTACGTTATATAATATACGGCATGGGGCTTAGAGAAATGTTATATAATATAAATCATGGAGTAAAGAACAATGTAATAATATATAGAAAGTGAATCAGAGGGTAAAATTACATAATATACAGTATGGGGATTTGAGAAATTTTATATATTATAGGGCATGGAGCAGAGAGAATTGATTTTAAATATAGAGAATGGAGCATACGGCAAATATATATATAATATACAGAATGGAGAAGAGGGCAATTAAATAAAATATACAGCATGGAGGAAAGAGCAATGTAATATAGTATACAGCATGGAGCATATAGCAGTGTTATATTATATCGAGCATGGAGAGTATAACAATTTGATGTAATATAGAGCACGGATCAGAGAGCAATTTCATATAATATAGAGCATGTAACATAGAGTAATGTTATATAATATAGATCATGGGAGATAGAACAATGTTATATAACATAGAGCAAGTAGCATAGAACAATGTTTTATAATATAAAGCATTGAGCATAGAGCAGTGCTAATAATATACAGCATGTAGCTTAGAGCCTTGTTATATAATATAGAGCATGAATAATAAAATATTGCTATATAATAGAGAGCATGGAATATAGAGCAATGCTATATACTATAGGGCATACAGTATAGAGAAATATAATATAATTTAAACCATGGGAAATAGACTAATATATAATACACAGCATGGGACATAGAAATGTATTATATTATATACAGCATGTAGCTTATAGCAATGAAATAAATTATACACCAATAGTATATAATATACAGAATGAAGCATAAAGCAATGTTATATAACATAGAGCATGTAGCATAATGCAATGATTTATAATATACGGCATAGAGTATGGAGCAATATTATATAATATACAGCAAGTAGCATAAAGCAATTATATATGAGTAAGCATGTAGCAAAGAATAATTTTATACTTTATACTACATGGAAAAAAGTGTGAATGTTATATAATATACAGCATAGAGCAATGTTATTTAAAATACGGCATGGAACAAAGTGCAATTTTAAACATTATACAGCATGTAGCATAAATAAATGTCACATATTATACAGCATTGTTGATATTGTAAATTCATATATTATAGAGCATGGAATACAGAGCAATGTTTTATATTTTACAGCATGGGACAGAGGGAAATATATTATAATATAGAGCGTGGAATTTAGAGGAATATTTTTTATAATAGGCAGCATATAGCATAGAGCAATATTATATGATATAGAGCATGGAGCAAAAGGGCAATATTATATAATATACAACGTGTAGCATACAGCAATTTTATGTAATATGAAATATGGGCCAAAGAGCAAAATTATATAAAATACAGAATGTAACATTGAACAATGTAATATAATACAGAGCATCTGGAATAGAACAATGTTATGTAATATACAGCATAGGAAATAGAGCAATCTTATATGATATAGAGCATGGAATATACTGAATTGTTATATAATATAGAGCATGGGGCATACATGTATATTATATAATATAGAACATGGAGCGTAAGGAAGTGTTATATAATATACAGCATGGAACATAGAACAATGTTATATAATACAGAGATTGGAGCATAGTGCAAATTAATGTAATATAGAGTATTGAGCAGAGAACAATGTTGTATAATATAGAGCAAGGAACAGAGTGCAATGTTATATAATAGAGAGCATCGTTCATAGGTCTATGTTATAAAATATAGAGCATAAAAGAGGGAAAATAATTATATAATATAGAGCATGGAGCATGGAGCAATAATATATAACATAGAGCACGTTGCATAGAGCAATGTTATATATTATAGTACGTGGAGCATAAAGCAATGATATATAATATACAAAATGGATCATAGATCATTTATGTATAATATACAGCGTGTAGAATAGAGCAATAATATACAGTGTACTGAAAGGCGTATAGAGAAAGTTACATAATATACAACATGCAGCGTATAGCAATGATATATAATTTAAAGCATGTAGCATAAAGCAAAACTATATAATATATAACATGGTATATAGAGTTTTATTATATAATATAGAGCAAGAAGCACAGAACGATGTTATATAATATAGTGCATGGCGCAGAGAATAATGTTATATAATATAGAGCATGTAGCATGGAGCAATATTATAAAATGCAGAGTTTGGAAAATAGGGCATTGTTATATAATATAGGGCATTGAATATAGAACAATGTTTTATAATATAGAGCATGGTGCTTAGAGCAATGTGATCTAATATAGAGCAAGGAGCATTGAATAATATTATATTATATATAGCAAAGGATATAGAGCACAGTTAAATAATATTCAGCATGGAGCATAGAGCAATATTATTAATATAGAGCACGTAACATAGAGCAATGTTGTACAAAATAGAGCATGGAATATAGAGAAATGTTACATACTATAGAGAAAGGAAAACCGATCAATGTAGTATACTATAGAACACGGAGCATAGAAAAATGAAATATAAAATATGAAATGGATCAATTTGTTATTTATATAATACAGAGCATGAAGCAAAAAGCAATTAAATATAGTGTATGGAGCATAGAAAAATGTAATATAGTATAGAGCAAGAAACATAAACAATTGTTTTTTAATATAGAGCATGGAGCATAGAGCAATATTATATAATATATAGCATGGAGCATAGTGTAATATTATATAATATACAGCAAGGAACATAGTGCAATATCATAATTATTACAGCAAGTAACAGAGTCAATGTTATATGATATAAAGTTTGGAGCAAAGAGCAATGTTATATAATATACAGCATGGAGCATAGAGCAATACTATATAATATACAGCAAGTAGCGGAGAAAAAAGTTATATAATATACAGCATGTAAAATATATCAATGTTAAATATATAAAGAATGGATCATAAAGCAATTATATTAAATATACAGCATAATACATAGAGCATCGTTATATAATATACAGCATGTAGCATAGAGCAATGCTTTGTAATATAGGGCATGAAACATAGAGCATTGTAATATAATATACAGCATGTAGCCTAGAGTAATTTTATACAATATAGAGCATGAAACAGCGAGCACTGTTCTATAATACAGAGCATTTAACATTGAGAAATGTTATATATTTTACAGCATGAATCATAGGGCAATATTATATATTATACGGCAGGTAGAATAGAGCAATGTTACAAAATATATAGCATGGAGCAAAGGAAAAATTTATATGATATACAACATGTAGCATAGAACATTTTTATATAATATACAATATGGACTATGTAGCAAAATTATAAAATACAGAAAGTAGCATAGAACAATTTTATAAAATACAGAGTATGTAGCATCTAGCAATGTTACATAACTTTCAGCATGGAGAATAGAGCAATATTATATAATACAGTGTTGGATATAGAGCAAAATTATAAAATATAGAGCATGGAGCATAAAGCAATGTGATATAATACAAAACATCTAATATAGAGCAATGATATATAATATAGAACATGGAGATTAGAGCGATTATATATAATATAGAGCATAGAACATAGAGCTACATTATATAATATAAAGCAGGGAATATAGAAAATTGCTGTATAATATAAGGCATGGTTCATAGAGCAATATTATATAATTTACAGGATGTACCATAGAGTAATGTAATATAAAATGTTCATGGAATTTAGAGCAATTTTATATAATGTACAAGTTGGAATATAGGCCAATTTTTTACAATTTAGGGCGAGTAGAATAGAGTAATATTATACAATATACAGAATGGAATATAGAGCAATGTTATATAATATACAGCGAGTAGAATAAGCGAATGGAATTTAATATAAAGCATGTAGCATAGAGTAAAATTATATAATATATATGGAACATAGAGCAGTATAATATAAAAAATTGCATATAAAATAGAGCAATGTAAATTAATATAGTGATTGTAAATTGAAAAATGTTGTATAATACATTTCATGGCGCACAGAGCAATGTAATATAATGTAGAGCATGGAGCATAGAGCAATATAATATAATATAGAACATGTAATATAGAGCAATGTTATATTATATGCATAATGCCGTATAGAGCATGGAATATAGAGCAATGTTGTATAATATAGAGCATGATGCACAGTGCAATATTATATATTATACAGCATGCAAAATAGAGAAATGATATATAATTCACAGAATTGAGCATAGAGAAAGGTTATGTAATATAGAGCATTGAGCTTAGAGCAATGTTACATAATATAAAGAATTTAGCATAGAGCAATGTTATATTATATTGAGTATGTAGCAGAGAACAATGATGCATAAAATACAGCAATGATTTAAAATATGCAGCATGTAACATAGAAAATTGTTATATAATATAGAGCATGCTGCACAGTGCAATGTTATATACTACATAACGTGAAACATAGACCAATGTTATGAGTTATACAGCGAGGAGAATAGAGCAATATTATATAATGCACAGCATGGAGGAGAGAGCAATGTAATATAATATAGAGCATGGAATTTAGAGCAATGTTATGTAATAGAGAGCATGTAGCTTAGAGCAATATTTTGTAATCTAGAGCATGTAGCATAAAGCAATTTTATATAATGTAGACCATGTAGCATAGAACAATGTCATATCATACAAAGAATATAGCATAGGGTCATGTTATATAATATAGAGCATGGAACATAGAGCAATGTTTTACAATATAGAGCATGTAACATAGAGCAATGTTATTTAATATGCAATATGTATCATAGAACAATGTATCAGAATATAGTTCATGGAATTTACAGAAATGTTATATCATATTGAGCACTTTGCAGAGCGCAAGATTAATTAATTTAGAACTTGGGGCATAGAGCAAATTTATATAATATACAGCATGGAGCATAGAGCAATATTATATAATATAGAGCCTGTAACATGGAAAAATGTTTTATAAAATGCAGCATTTAGCATAGAGCAATGTTATATAATATAGTGCATGGAAAATAGAGCCTTGTTATTTAATATAGAGCATATTGTACAGTGCACTGTTAAATAATATAGAGTATGGAGCATAGAGCATTGTTGTAAAATATACAGCATTGAGCATGCGGCGAATTTATGTAATATACAGCATGGAGCATAGAGCAATGATATATATTATAGGGCATCTAGCATGGAGCAATTATATTTAATATAGAGCAGATGGCATAGAGGATTATTATATATTATAGGGCATCTGGCATAGAGCAATATTATTTAATATAGAGCATAGGGAATAGAGAAATGTTATACCATATAGAGCTTTTAATATAGAGCAATATTATATGATATGCAGCAAGTAGCATAGACCAAATTATACAATAGAAAGCATGGAGCATTAAGCTATTTTATTTATTATACAGCAAGGTGCATAGAAAAATATTATACAGTTTACAGCGCGGAACATAGAGCAAAACTGTATATTATATAGCATGAAGCATTGAGCTATGTTATTTTATAAACAGCATGTAGCATAGAAAAATATTAACTTATATACAGCTTGGAGCATAGAGCAATGATGTATAATAAAGTATAAGTAGCATGGAACAATGTTATATAAAGTAGAGCATGTAGCATACAGAAATGTTATATAATATACAGAAAGAAACAGAGAGCAATGTTTTATAATATAGAGCAGGTAGCATAGAGCAATGTTATAGAAATTAGAGCATGGAGCATAGGGAATTTTTATATATTTTAGAGCATGCGTCATAGAGCAGTGCTACAAATTATACGGCATTGTGCATACAGAAATGTTATATAATATTCAACATGAAGCTAAGAACAATGTTTTATAACTTAGATATTGGTGGATAGATCAATTTTATATATTATACAGAATGGAGCATAGAGCAATGTTATATAATATTCAACATGTAGCATAGGGTAATTTTATATAATAGAGAGCATGGAGCATAGTAAATATTATATTATATAGAGCATTAAGCATGGAGAATTATTAAAAAATATACATCAAGAAAAATACAAAAATGTTACATAGTATACATCATGGTGTTTAGAGCAATGTTATGTAATATAGAGCGAGGGGCATAGAGCAATGTTATATAATATAGAGCATGTAGTATAGAAAAATATTATATATTCTACAGCATGGAGCATAGAGCAATGTTATATGATAAAGAGCGTGGAGCATGGAGGAATGTTATATTTTGTAGAGAATGTAGAATAGAGAAATGTGTTATAATATTCAGCATGGAACAAAGAGAATTGTTTTATATTATACAGCATGGGATATAGCGCAATGTTACATAATATACAGCTTGGAGCATTGAGAATTAGTGTATAATATACAGCATGGATCAACGAAAAAAAGTATATAATATACAGCATGGAAAATTGAGAATTTTTATGTAATATACAGCACGGAACATTCTGAAATTTTATATAACATAGAGCATGTACAAAAGAGCTATGTTATATATAATATAGAGCTAGGTGCATAGAGCAATGTTATATAATATAGAGCATGGAATATAGAAAACTATTACATAATATATAAAATGGGATTTAGGGGAATTTTATATATTATTCAGAACGGAGCATACAAAATTTTATATAAAATAGAGCATGGAGAATATAGCAATATTATTTAATATAGAGGATTGTACATAGAAAAATATTATATTTAATAGTGCATTGAGAAGAAGGGAATGTTATATAATATAGAGCATGGTGCAAAGGACAATGTTATATAATACAAAGCATATATAATAAAGAGCATGGAATATAGAAAAATGTTACATAATATAGAGCATGGATTATAGGGCAATGTTATATTATATAGAGCATGCAGCATAGAAATATGGCATAAAACAGAGAATGGTGCATAGAGCAATGATAAATAATAAAGAGCATGGGACATAGAACAATGTATTATAAAATAAGGCATGGAGCATAGAGCAATGTTATATAATAAAGATCATGGAGCATAGAGAATTGTTATATATTATAGAACATGGAAAATAGAACAAAGTTATATATTATATAGCGTGGAGCATAGTGCTCTGTTATATAACATAGGGCATGGAGCTTACGCAATGTTATATAATATACAGCATGGAGCATTGAGGAATGTTATTTAATATAGAGCAAGGCGCATAGAGCGATGTTATATAATATACAGCATGGAGCATAGGTGAATGTTAAAAATATGGAGAATGGAGCATAGAACAATGTTATTTAATGTAGGGCATGTAGCATAGAGTAATGTTATATAATACATTGTATGGAGCATAGGCCATTATTATATTATATCGAGCATGGAACACAGAACATTATTATATAATATATTTCGTGGAACATAGAAAATGTTACATAGTATAGAGAATGGAGCTGAGGGGAAAGATATATAAAATAGATAATGGAGCATAGAACAATGTTATATAATATAGAGCATGGAGCATAGAAAAATTTTATATAATGTAGAGCATGGAAAATAGTGCAATGTTATATAATAAAGAACATGAAGGAAAGGGCAATAATATACAGCAAGGTACATAGCGCAATGATGTATAATATAATGCATGGAAAGTAGAAAAATGTTATTTAATATATAGAATGGAGCATATGGGAATGTTGTATAATATAGAGATTGGAACATAGTGCAATGTTATATAATATAGAAAATGGAGCATAGAACAATGTTATATAATGTAGAGCATGGAGCTTAGAGGAATGTTATATAATAAACAGCATGGAACTTAGGACAATATTATTTGATATACAGCATGGAGCTTAGGGCAATGTTATATAATATATGGCATGGAGCATAGTGAATTAATATTAAAATTGGAGCATAGGACAATATTATATATTTTAGAGCTTGCTGCATAGAACAATGTTATATAATATAGAGCAAGGGACATAAAACAATGTTTTATAATGTAGAGCATGGAGCATAGAGCCATGTTATATAATATACAGCATGGAAATTAGCGCAATGTTCTATATTATAGGGCATGGTGCATAGAGCAATGTTATATAATATAAAATATGGAGCATAGAACAATGTTATGTAATATAGAGTATGTTTCATAGAGCAATGTTATATAATATAGAGCATTTGACATAGAACAATATTATAAAATGTAGAACATGGAGCATGGAAAAATGTAATATATTATACAGCATGGATCTAAGAGCAATATTATTTTTTGTAGAGTAAGGCGCATATGGAATATTATAAAATGTAGAGAAAGGAGCTTCAGGCAATGTTATATAATATAGAACATGGAGCATAAAGGATTGTTATATATTATACAGAATGGAGCTTATGGCAATGTTATATAGTTTAGTTCATGGAACATAGTACAATATTATATAATAAATAGCATGGAATATAGAACATTGTTTTATAGTATAGAATATGGAGCATAGAGCAATATTAAATAATATAGCGCATGGAACCTAGAATATTGTCATATATTATAGAGCATGGGGCATACAGCAATGTCATTTAATACTGCGCTTGGTACATAGAACATTGTTATATAATATAGTGCATGGGGCATTGAGCAATATTATACAATATAGAGCATGGATCATAGGGGAATATTTTATAATAAAGAACATGAAATTTAGGATAATGTTATATTATATAGAACGTGGAATTTAGGCAATTTTTTTATAATATAATGCAAGGAGCATACAGCAATGTTATATAATATAGAGCATGTAGCGTAGAGCAATATTATTCAATAAAGAGCATGGAGAATAGGAGAATGTTATATAATATAAAGCATGGAGCTTAGGGGAAAGTTATATAATATAGATCATGGGGCATAGGAGAATATTTTATAATATAGTGCATGGAGCTTAGTGCAATGTAATATATTATAGAGCTAGGAACATAGGGGAATATTATATAATATATAGCATGGATATTAATGCAATTTGTATATTATAGAGCATAGAGCACAGAGCATTATAATATAATATAGAACATGGAGCATAGAGTAATATTATATACTTTAGTGCATGGAAAAATGTGCAATGTTTTATAATATAGAACATGGAACATAAGGGAATGTTAGATAATAAAGAGCATGGAGTTTAGCTCAATGTAATATAATATAGAGCATGGAGCATTTGAAATTTTATATAATATAGAGCATGGGGCATAGACCAATGTTGAATAATATAGAGAATGGAGCATAGGGAAATGTTGTAAATTATAGAGCAGGGAGCTTAGAATAATGTTATATAATACAGAGCATGGATCATAGAGCAATGTTATGTAATATAGAGCTTTGATATATATTAAAGAGCATGGAGCATAGGGGAATGTTATATAATATAGAGGATGGAGCTTAGAGCAATGCTATAAAATATAGGGTATGGAGCATAGAACAATGTTATAAACTATATTATAAAATAGAGAGCATGGAGGATAGAGCAATGTTAAATACTATAGGGCATTGAGCTTTGGGGAATTTTATATATTATAGAGCATTTATTATAGAGAAATGTTATATAATATACAGCATATAGCATAGAACTTTTTATGTAATAAAAAAGCAATGAGCATAGAACAATGTTACATAATTTACAGCATGGAGCATAGAGCATTGTTATAAATTATAGAGCGTGTAATTTAGGGGAATTTTATATAATATAGAGAATGAACATGAAACAATGTTAAGTAATATAGAGCAGGGAGCGTAGGAGAATGTTATTTAATATAGAGCAAGGAGCATAGTGCAGTGTTATATAATATAGAGAATGGAGAATAGGACAAAATTATATAATTTAGAGCATGGATAATAACGGACTATTATATAATATAAAACGTGGAGTTTCGAGCTTTTTTATTTCATATAGAGCATGGAGTTTACGGCAATATTATTTAATATAGAGCATGGCGCATAGGGGAATGTTATATAATATAGAGCATGGAACATAGAACAATGTTATAAAATGTAGAGCATGGAACATAAGGATATATTATGTAATATAGGGCATGGAACGTAGATCAATATTATTTTATATAGAGCATGGAGAAAAGAACAATATTATGTAATGTAGAGCATAGAGCGCACAGCTACGGTACATAGTATAGAGCATGTAGCACAGAGCAATACTATATTGTATAGAGCATGGAGAATAGAACAATATTATACAATATCGAGCATGTTGCATAAGCATTGTTATGTATTATAGAACATGTAGCATAGGGAAATATTGTATAATATAGAGCCGGGAACATGGAACAATGTTTTATATTATAGAGAATGCAGCATAGGTGAACGTTATATAATATAGAGCGTGGAGATTATGGGAATGTTATATAATATAGAGCATGGATCATAGAGTAATGTTATATAATATAGAGGGTGGAGCATATAATATTATAAAATAATATAAAGCATGGAGCATAAGGGAATGTTATATAATATAAAGCATGGAGCTTGGGTAGTTGTTATATATTATAGAGCAAGGAGCTTATTGCAATGTAATATAATACAGAATATGTAGCATAGCTCAATGTCATATAATATAGTGCATGGAACATAGAAAAATATTTTATTATATAGAGCATGGAATAAAGTTTAATTTTATATAATATAGTGCATGGGGCATAGAGAATTTTTTATATATTATTATTACATGGAGCATAAAACAATGTTAAATAATATAGAGTATGGATAACTGAGCAAAGTTTTTTAATATAGGCAGGGAGCATAGAATAATATTATATATTATAGGGCATGGATCATAGAAAAATATTTTATAATATAGAGAATGGAGCAGACAGCGGTGTTATATACTACACAGCATGGATCATAGAGCAATGTTATATATTATAGATCAGGGAACGTAGAGCATTATTATATAATATAGAGCATGGAGCATAGGGAATTTATATATAATATAGAGCACGGGCATTTAGCAATATTATATAATATAGAGTATGGAACAGACGGCAATGTTATATAATATAGAGCATGTACATACAGCTATGTTCTATAATTTAGGGCATTGAACATAGAGGAATGTTACATAATATGGAGCATGGAGCATAGAGCAGTGTTAAATAATATAGAGCATGTTCATTGATCAATATTATATAATATAAATCACTGAAATGTGGCAGTATTACATAATTAAGCGCATGGAACATAGAACAACATTACATATTGTAGAGCATGTTGCTGCTAGCAATGTTATTTAATATACAGCATGGCCATAGATCAATGATATATAATATAGAGCATGGAGCATAGAGCATTATCATTTAATATACAGCATGGAGCATAGAACAATGTTGTGTAATATAGAGGTATGGAGCATTGTGCAATGTCATATAATATACAGCATGGAACATAGAGCAATGTTATATATTATACAAAATGGGACATAGTGCAATGTTATATTATATACAGCTTGGAGGAAAGAGCAATATTGTATAATATAGAGCTTGGAATTTAGGGAAATATTTTATAATATAGTGCATGGAATTTTGGGCAATGTCTTATAATATAGTGCAAGGACACAGAGCAATGTTATATAATATATATTATGGGTCATAGTTCAATATTTTATTTTAGAACATGGTGCACAGTTCAATGTTATATAGTATAGAGCAAGGAGCATTGAGCAATGTCATATATTATAGAGCATGGAGCATAGAGGAATGTTATATTATATACGGCATGGGATATAGAGGAATGTTATAATAAATACACCTTGAAGGAAAGAGCATTGTTATATAATAAAGAGCATGGAATTTAGGGCAATGTTTTCTAATATAGTGCACGGAGGACAGAGCAATATTATACAGTTTAAATTATGGAGATTTGATCAATTTTTTAAATATGGAACATTGAACATATTTCAGTGTTATTAATACAGAGCCTGGAGCATAGGGAAATGTTATATAATATACAGCTAGTCGCATAGAACAATGTTATATAATATACAGCATGGAGCATAGAGCAGTGTTATGTAATACAGAGCATGGAGAATAGGAAATCGTTATATAGTATACTGCATGGAAAACAAAACAATGTTTTATAATAACTTATAATAACTTATCTATCTATGCGTAAAAATAATGTAGCAAATTAAATACATTGTGATAAAAGGCATAAAACCTTCTCTAAAAAACAAATTCAAAATATTTTTACAAAGCTAAATTTTTTAGCTTATTCCATTTGTACCAATATATGGTTTGCGTTCACTCATAGTCTGCTAATCTTCTGTATGGCACTCCGAGAGGAAGCGACTCGGACTTCGTCTTGTAGAAAATTTTGTTCAGCAAATTCTTCTGAAGGTCGATGTCTCGTTCCGTACACTAGGATGTTTATTGATATGCCGACATTCCTGATGCGAAATCACTGACTGTCTTTTGTGTTTCCTCGTGCAAACTCTTCATTGCGGCAGTGTCTTCCATACCGTGGGTGTGAATAGAGGATAAATCAAAGGATATGAATAATCGGTATAGTGCAAAGGAAAATTGTAATAATAATAAAGTTTGTTGTTCGCTTTTCCTCAAGTAGCAAAGTTGGGTGTAAGTGCAAGTGTGATTTAAAATCATGCGTAGTGACACGGTGATCCGGTCGTGTTCGTCACTTAGTTGTAGTGTCTCCCAAGGCGGTATGTTGGATTTCTCCCAATCTGGTAAGTGACGAGGTACGAATCACTTGATTTGTTG
>Ga0123355_10007443_pt1 | contig 16407 bp, 4 predicted proteins | sample TergutEmb28metaG_3_FD_89872 | JGI IMG/M metagenome (GOLD analysis project Ga0123355, IMG submission 89872) | Embiratermes neotenicus P1 segment gut microbial communities from Petit-Saut dam, French Guiana - Emb289 P1 | ecosystem: Host-associated > Arthropoda: Insects > Digestive system > Gut ...
ACTGTTCTGTACCATCTGAACAATGTCTTTTTCTTCATCGACGCCTTCATTAACATCACGCTTGGCTGCAATGTGAACGCCGGGAAGTGTACCGGTATCTCGCAATGTCTGGTAAACTCGAGCAAACACTCTTCGGGTTGGTATTCTACGGTTCGGAAAACGTTGCTGATATTCAGCTACGACCTGAACTAAATTACCGTCACTAAAACCTTACACATAAATCATATCTGCATACTTTGCAACTGCAAGTGTAAATGGCATCGTGAACCTAACAGACGCACTAAGTTGAGAATACTTACGGGACTAACAGCCACTCCACACTGTCGCTTCTACCTCCCACGCCTTTACGAAACTATCGCCGTACTGTTCTGAACATCAGCAGCCGGCAAAGTCGCTGTAATGTTAGTGATAAGGGTTTTTGAACACGTAGTATTAGCTGAGTCATGCAGTATACACTGGCCAGGCGAATACCCAGCCATCCCACCTTAGGTACCTTCCAAGTGTCGTGATACGGTCACTGAACTATTTGCAGCTGGGTGTGCGAGTCAGGTGGCAAAAACAAAGCTAGCAACGCATGCGATAAGCCACCAAGTTGAGTACATCACCTACTAGCTGGTTCCATAACGCGGTTCACAAGAGTGCGTGTACGGAATTAAAAAATGCCCATAACTCCGTAACCATCCAAAATCGGACACATGTTTATATGAACTTTTTTGATCACTAAGACCTAGGAAATCACCTCCTGCAGTTATGCCCTAAAGTCGTGAAACACCCTGTATCTGCGAATGTGTGATTTCTTTTTATACTTTGATCCATTTCAGTAAAACTTTGGGAAGAATTTTCATCGTTTTTGTAAGAAAAACACAGTAAAATATTTCAAATAATGAGTATGAATTGTACCTAATTTCTACAACGGGTACCGATCTGAGCCACAGCGTAAGTAAATACTTTCACTTGCTGCTGTGACAGGTCTGAAATGCAAGATACTTTCTGCTGGAGTTAGTGAACAAAAGGAATTATTTATATTGTGGTTTACCTTGTGGTTAAAAATATCCGCATTCAGAATATTATACACAAAGTAGCGTGAATTAGAGTAATTTGTTCAGATTTTCCATAGAAATATTATATGTTTATAGTTACAATTATTGTCCTACAAGGTTGTTTTTTTTAATATTTGAAATACGCCAAGTTCTGTCTAACGTAGGATATGACAGATACAGTTAGTTGGAACAGCTGTTACCTGGTGCAATTTTAATATGTTCCATATTCCGGTATGTGGTCGGGATAACTTAGTATAGCGATCGAATCCTGGTGACAACAAGATTTTCCAGCCCGTCCAGTCCGGCCCCACAGCCCACCCAGCCTCCTGTACAGTACAGTGAATACTGGCTCTTTACCGCCGGTGAAATTGTCGGGGCGTGGTGCTGACCAGCCACTCCTTTCTGTCATAGATGTTGCGAATGGTTTTGAAGTTATACCTGAGTTTGTGTAGAAAGTTTCTATAGATGACAACAGTGTCATAGTAGAATTTATATTTTGCTTTTACAGTGATAATAATCGTGGTGTGGTAGTCATGGTGGTGGTTATATTAGTATTAGTAGTAATAGCAGTACAATGAGGAGCTTCATGAGCTGTACTCCTCACCAACTGTCATTCGACTGATCAGACCAAGAAAAAATGAAGTGGTCGGGGCATGTAGCACGCGTGGGGAAGGGAGAGGTTCATACAGGGTTTCAATGGGGAAACCTGAGGGATAGAAACCACTTAGAAGACCTAGGCGTAGATGAGACGATAATATTAAAATGTATCTTCAAGAAGCAGGATGAGACATGAACTTCATTGATAAGGCTCAGGATAAGAACTGGTGATGAGTTCGTGTGAATGCTATAATGAACTTCCGAGTTCCATAAAATTTGGAGAATTTCTTGACTAGCTGAGAACCTATTAGATCCCGAGGACTCTGCTGCTCGGAGTTATTTATTTATTCACTTCGTAGCAGAGAAGCAGCGATACATCCCACTGGCAGAACTTATCGGCCTTGTAGGACTGACTAGTTCGATACGGTTTGTTTCTTGGGAGCGAGGTTTGGTAGAGAAAGAAATTACTTTATAGGAGTGTTGCCAGAATTCGCCTTCCGTTCTTCTGTTAGGAGCAGCATGAAAGTGAAGAAGTTAGGTCGGTGTAAAGTAATAAGGGACAGAAAACTTTTATTTACTACTTAATAGTAAAGTGAGGAATTTGTAAAGATCATTTTGAAGAGCTATGTTTAAAGCAACGGATTTTTAACGATTTTAAATTCTTATTCCTGCGTGAGACTCATCCAGCTTTTGTATAAGATGGAGAAATAATAAGAAATCCCGTGCCGAAAGGACCGGTCGCAGGACCTTCCGCCTAAATGCTTGGAAAACTGGCTAATTCCAAGTCACATTACAATTTACTGTCAATCTAACGTCTAGGCGCCTACCCCTCTTCCGCGGGTGGTTCATGAGTAGTGACCACTATTGAGTTTGGTCATTGCAGAAACAATAGCAATGGGGCTCTCCGGGTCCGTCTTTTGTACGGTGTCTTATTAAACATGTACATGCACAATTTGAGAAGACAATACTGCTGTAGTTGTACCAGAGGTACCAGTCATTAGTGTGTAATAGCTGTTACCGTAACGGCATTATAATTCCGAAATTGACTTTAGAGCAGCGCTAGTTTTCATCATCATACTGGGATTAGTACTGTAGTTAAATGGGGTTTATTCTGCACTATTACAGCAATAGTGACTTCATGAACGCAAGTAAATTTTAAGCTCAGCAAGGAAAGAAGAAATCAATTCTAACTGCCCCGCGTTCTAAGAAGTGTGTCTGCGGTCGCTCGCTTGCTGTAATTGCAGGTTCAATTCCCGCCAGGGGCATGGATGTCTGTCTCTTGTGAGTGTTCTGCGCTGCCAGGTAGAGGTCTCTGTGACAGCCCGTTCACTTGTCCAGGGGAGTCCTACCGACTATGGTGGTTCTGACCGTCATCTCGAAACCTCATGGCTGAGGAGACCTAGACACACTAGGGCTGTCGAGCCATAAAAAAGGAAGAACAAATAAGCAACAACGGATGAAAATTTACCTATCATTGCGCAAGCGTTCATAACGTGCCCACAAAAGTCTGCAAGGCAAGCTGCACGAGAACTGGAGAAGTCTTCCGCGTGTTAGGAAGAACGTTAGAAACTTTAGGTTATAAACCATACTGACCTGAATTGTTACAAATATTGCATCAATGGTCTCCTGACAAATGACTGAAATTTTGCTCATAACTTTTCAGTCATGCAGCAACAGACGGAGAGTTCTAGGTGTAGATGGATGAAGCTGCCTTTAAGCCTGGCTGCCATGTCGACCGAGAAACTGTGTTTATTGATCTAATTGGAATCTACGTACATAATTCCATAATAATTGAATGTTTCTGATATTTTCACATTGGCAGAGATATGCTCTGCTGGCGACATAATTCCTTGTTTTTGCAGCACTGTCAATGCTGCATAAAGTGGTAATACGGAAACCAGAATATAACCGTCATTGTGAACAACTTGGAGCAAAGTTTTTCTGTCAGCAAGGTTGTCCGCCGTTGGGATATGAATCAACAGGGCACAAATTTTGACATGATATGTTTCCAGAATATTCTGGGCGACGTTGTACAATGGATTAGCCTTGCAGATCTCCAAACACCAAGTCGTGTCACGTTTCTTTGCAGGGTAATCATTCATAAGATAGTTAAGACATACAATTAAAAAGAGTGACACAATAATCAAATAAAGCAGAGTGAGTTGTATCAACTGATCAGTAACGTAAAATTACGTAATGGTGTTTGTAGAACTGTTGCCAGACGCTGCCGATAGTGAACACACAGTACTGACGCTCGTACTGGACTGCCATTGTAACTGTCGAGCGTAAGAATGTTTCATAATAAAACAAAACAATGTGTTTAGAGTACTTTTAAGTTTCGTTTAGTTGGCTTTTGCAACAAGTGTGCATATAATTTACACAATTTGTTCCTCAGCGCAGGCTTTTTAAAGCAGATTATGCCGTATCTCGCTACCTTACACTGCTTATAACGGCAGTTGTACAGCTGCAGTACTGACAGTCGCCAAGTATATGCTACGTGTGTTTTCTGCGTTGGCCTTCGCCTTGTACGATTTGCCAACACTTTTACAATTTTGTATGACTTATACTTTCTGCCTGCTGCATTTTGTGATAAAATCCTGCATGTACGGAATTTTGGAAGCCACACGCAAATTATGAAGCAGGATGAGACTCAGGCCGGCTATTTATTTTGTGGTTGGACGATGCTTATAGTACATTGAGTGGATGAAACATCCCTTCTGAAAACTGAAGTTGGTATAACTTTTATGTCCAGATTCATGTCCTATCTCGATAAGAACACAGCACGTGTTGAGTAAGAGCACAGCAAGTTAACATTTTGTGACAAAATGCCTAATTTGTTAAAACAGATTTTCCCATATAAGAAGCAACCTAAAGACTGGACATGTATAAATAATGAGACAGAGCATTTAAATGCCAGTAAGTTAATATTTTGTGACAAAATTTAGTGTCCCTATAAGAAGCAACCTTAAGGACAGGCATATTTTAATAATGAAACAAATCAGTAAAAGGATTATAAATTAATATTTTGTAATAAAATGCAGAATTTAGTGTCTCTATAAGAAGCAACTTTAAGGACAGATAATTAAAAGGACTATAAGTTAATATTTTGTAAAACAATGCAGAATTTTTGAATACAGGGTGTCCCGATCAAAAAGTAACATAAAGAGTTGAAATGTATTAATAATGAAACAGGCTTATAGGACGCTGCGCATTCTCCCCCCCCCCTCCTGCTCCCCTCTTCCCACTGTAATGGGCTTTCTCCAACATTTTCTGGGTCTTTCAGCACAAGTTCACCACCTTGCGCCAGTTTTGACGGCCACTGTTGCCCAGCAGTTGTGTAATCTGCAATATTGTTCTTTTTGCACAAGAAGAACCTGTGTTCATTCTGGAATATTTTTTTGTAACTAACTATTTTTCTGTAGTTGATGAAGCATTTCGCAGTTGCATTCTAATATAAAAGTTTTAAATAAGTTTACATTATTGAGGTTAGTGGAAAAATGTGGGGAAACAGGAGATGTTTACCCCAGGAACCTGTTAGACCTGTGACGGTTTGAACACATGAGGCAGTGCGCGTTGTTGAAGAAAGGCTAACTCGATGGCCATGCATATCTTTGAGAAGACTGTCAGAGGAAATAGTTCTCAGACAAGTCCTCATCGAACAACCAAAGGAGGAAATTACAGTCAGTTTTATTCCAGACAGTGCACCGATTTCAATCCCGCAGTATACTTGCAAAACTTCAGGTACTGCCATTGGTTTCATGGTTTTGTGTGTGAAGGAGTTTATGTGGTGGATAATTTACTTTTACTGACAAAGCATGTTTCTATTTGAATGGATACATTAGTAGTAAGAACAGAAGAATGTGGCGTACTGAAACACCATACACACAGCTTGAAATCCCTCTGAATTGGCCAAGAATTGCACAGTTTATCGATTACGAATTGAGGGACCATTGTTACTTAGAGAGAGGATTATTGCTAATAATTATCGAGACCTTCTGACTTAATTATTTTCTCTGCTGGAAGAGAAATTGCGTTGTTTCTGGTTTCAGAAAAACAAAAAAGGCTTTCTTGCATGACTCCTTCTGTGGTGGCATTGTCGGTCGTGGCCTTAGGCTACACGATCCGCAGACTCACGTTGCACGACTTATTTCTGTGGGGATTTCTTGAAAGAAGCTTGCATTAAAAACACAAGTATTCTGGAAGACCTTAACTGTAACACTGAACAGGCTGTTGCCGGCAGTGTCCAAAAAACTCTTCGAATATTTCCAAAATAATCTGTGAAATGGGTGAATGTTTCTCTTGAAGAAAGTGGAGAACACTTTTAGCATCTCGTGTAATTACACATTTGAACTTGTTTACCACATTATTTGTACTTTTTAAAAAATAAAATCGAATGTAAAATAAATGTTTTGCAGTATAGATTTGTGTTTTATATGGTACACTGTATTACTTATTGTACGTGATCCTTATTCTTACCGGTGACCTTTAAACAGGTAGCATTTTCAGCATTATTTTAACTCACAAGGAGTAACCTGGGTTTACACCACTTCTGCAGAAATACCTCCGAACTAAGTGGCTTATATTCTTGAGACCTAGTTTCAGAGTACAGCTTAATTTGTAAGGTCGGCATCTTACCTGCACACATGTAAATTATAAGGACTTCAACTTTAAAACTTTCCTTGTTCTACAAGGCAAGGGGAGCGTTAAATGTGTTGGTTTAACCTTCACATATTTAAATTTGACTAACTGTATTTAAGAGTTCAGTTCCTCTTATGCAAAAAGCACACCGCGACTCATTAGCAGAAAGAACTTAGTAATCCGACTGAGGGAAATAAATCACTTCTTATTCCTGGAATGATACGAAATGTATAAATGCGCATTGGGCCCAGCATTATGTGTTGCCGAATTTTAATGTGAGAGGGTAATCACTTTGCTTTAAATGCTTTTATGAAGAATATAATCTAGTATATTTAGGGTCCCACTTCGCAGTTCCCCTAATTCACAGGCTGACCCTAAGAATAAAAATACAGGACTTAGAACTTTAAATTGACTGAAATATAAAACATTTTCAACTCGAATAGGTCTTTGAACCAAGTCGCATAACGTTAAACAGATTGAAGGAAAAAAAAGCTTGTCACATGACAATGCTGCTACGAAAAAAGAAAAGACTAATAAATATTGAAACTGTATTGTTTGACTGGAAGAGGTGATCAATTATTCTCTGATTTTTCTTTTTTCGTTTAGTGTTTTGGAAGCTAACCTCCGCGAAAAGCGATGGATGAGTATATTACAGTTAATGCTGTTAAAGGTGAGTGAGGAAGGTCGAAATGAGAGCTGCTTTGATGTGTGAGTGTTCGAAATATTTTTTTCTCATTTGAAAAGACGAAGTAAAATTTAAGCCTCAGATGTCTCAGTCAAAATTTTAAATCTGTGGCTCCCCATTACGAAATAACAGCGCTGTATTTTACTCACCTCCACTTAATATGGCTCCAAGATTGTATGTGGCTTTACATGCGCACTAGTTGCACCTTGATGATGCGACGCATAGTCGGAGCGACGAGCCAGCTTTGCAGAAATTCATTATTTTCCAACAATATAAGTAGTATTAATATTGCCATAAGTAATTATTTAATCCTTGGTTGCAAGTTCACGGGTAGGATTATTAGTTCCTCTAAAGTTTTAGTCCTTAATACGGTGCAGTTTTTATTTTTTCATTCGTTAGTCTATGTTTTCAACAATGGCATATTAAAATATTTATTATTGAAGTATATTTTAGTGACGCAAATTTTACAATATTTTACCGTCCATAGACAGTAAAATGTTGACTGCAGTTTGTGTCTTAAGGGCTAATGTAGACCAAAGACAGATAAGCACATCCAGATAATATATGGCCGTCAAAACCGTAACGATTTGCTTTTAATCTTTAACAGATTTTACTCTAGTGTCTCATGCACTTAGATCTAGTAAAGCATTATACAGCATCACACCAGTGCCTAAATACTGGGTAAATGTGATGTGCAGTAGTCTGTTAGGTTTCATCCAGTTTATTAATTTGGGATTGAAAATTATTCAACCGAAACTAAATTGAGCATTTCAGCTTGCACTGGAAGAGAATTTCGAATTTAAATTCGGTCCCTACTTGATCAGTGGTGATTATTCTGCTGGCGAGTCTGTGCGGTTTTTAGGAATATCAGTATCAAAACTCAGTATTTTGTGTAGAGAGGTAATGCGTTTTATGAACTTGCTTTTTAGAATATTCTATGTCTGCAATTTTAGAAACAAGCTTCTCTCCCTTTTCTTAATTGTTCATTATCTGTCTTATAAAATACGCAGGAAAGTTGTTGTTTGTTTTAGTATCTTACCTTCTCACGCAACATCAGTTTATCCGAATTCGTATTAGTTCATAGGCCATCGAGGTTGTACATTCGGCTCTAGATACACACCGACAACCTTGCTAAATAAAGTAAAAAAAGATTCGAATACCACTATGTGGCAACGTTCCACACAATTCACAGTTTACCAACATAAGATGCACGACCGTCTTAGGCGCTTTGTCACTAGTGACATGGAAAGGAGAAAACCTGCCCCGACTAGCAGTGGACAACGCGAGGGTAGAGGAAGTTTTGGAAGAAACAGGTCTGTTAACAAATCCAGAAACAGTTTTGATTTCTTGGTTTAGTTCTTCCCTTGCTACTTGATGAGTACATTACTATTAACATGTACTCGCACGTTAACTTTGAACAAAGTTTCATCTATATAAACAGCATTTCTAACACAAGATCTGTGATGTATGTGTTCACTGAAACCGCATGATACCTGAAAGTGTTGTACGTAATATCTTGTGTTAGTCTGTGCATTGAATGTGTGGCGTTATTAAAGCCCGTTCATTTTCTTGCAGGAAAAATAGATTTAATTTCTAGAATTTCACTGTGTGCAACTAATACACGGAAAATTATTTAACTTATTTTTTGCCTCATTTATCCAGGGATAACAAAAGTTGGTGCATTTAGTAAATACTTTACAATGTCACTATAATTATCACACCAACTAATGCACTTACATAAAATTTCACATTAAAACATTTAAAATCGCTCCAACATGTTTCGATCCTAGGATAATCCTCAGGGAGCCACGTTGTTCCTTGCTAAAGTCATTTTAAAAACACTCATTAATTAATTCCTTGTATTAATAGGGTACTGTGGCAGCATGTCTTGTTGTGTAAGAGTACGTCGTAGAGAATGTTCCTGCCTAAAGGTGGGCATAGTGTGTTACGTTGCGAGGGACTTGCGACAGCCAGTCTCTCGCAACGTAACACACCGCTGTGATGGTTCTCACATTCGACAGCTCTAACAGGAAGTGATTTCTGATTCTGAAATGTTGCGAAGGAACGTTTTTATGACATTGAACACAAATATGTGCGAGGACTAGGAACATAGGTTGAAGATACGATTACCTCAATGTCATCACGACCTTGAAAGTTACCAGTGACCCTTAAGAAACCTTGAAATAATGTAAACATTATGAGGAATTGTAATAGCATAACAAACCCCAATCGAACCTGACACACAAGAGGGCATCCTTATAGAACATACTCTTGCAACACTTTTTATAAAGGTTAGGATTTATTTCGTTGTGTTACTACTGTGAGTTAAATATCCATTACATCTTGAATTGTCTTCATTTTGATCTTTCAGTTCCACTAGGGATATTTTTGACACTAATAGTTCTAATGACAATTTTTGTGGACAGACTTTCACAACGTAGTAGTAATTTAACATTTTGCCTGTTGTTATGTATGGGTGTGAAACTTGGTCTTTGACATTGCGGGAGGAAAGGAAGCTGAGAGTATTTGAGAATATGGCGTTGAGGAGAATATTTGGACCTAGGAGGGACGAGGTAACGGGGGAATGGAGAAGATTGCATAACGATGAGCTAAATGACTTCTACACCTCACCCAATATTGTGCGGGTGATAAAATCGAGAAGAATGAGATGGGCTGGGCATGTGGCGCGTATGGGTAAGGAGAGGGGGTGTATAGGGTCTTGAGGGGAAACCGGAAGATAGGAGACCACTAGGGAGACCTAGGCGTAGATGGGTGGATAATATTAGGATGGATCTCCAGGAGGTTGGGTATGGATATATGGACTGGATTGAGCTGGCCCGGGATAGAGACAGGTGGCGTACGCCTGTGAGTGCAGTAATGAACCTTCGGGTTCCGTGAAATGCGGGGAATTTCTTGACTAGCTGCAAATCAGTTAGCTTCTCAAGAAGGACCCTACACCATGGAGTAAGTAAATAAGTAAGTAGTATTTTAATAAGTTTTATTGTGCTTCATTATTGAAATTAAAGGAAGTGTAAATTTTATTTGTGGAATTGAAATATAACTTATATGTGCTGTACATTCCAGTAGCCACAGCATTTTAATTCTTAAAAGCTGAAAAGTTTTCGGTCCTTTCACTTATGGAGAAACTACCCATTTTGTCAGCTGCAGGGGACAAGTTATTTTACGGGCCTGAATAGAAACGACACTATCGGTTGCTTGCATCTGCTTGTAGTCAATCTACGTTACCCTGAAAGAGGGCAAACGTGGTATAAAATACACAGGCCATTTAGGCACGCGCGAGGGAAATCGACTTGTAGGATATTTAAAGAGAGTCGCTGCTGGTTCCTTGTCTGTTATTCTGCGGTTTGAAATTGAAGACAGTTCCAGTATAGGGCATAGTTCACTTTTCCCATCGACCACTCCTAGCTCGTACATAAATCTTTCCGTATTACAATTTGCTCTACATAAATTCTCTTTGTCACAGAACTGTCTTTGCGAACGGTTGTACGTTGTCACTCTTCTTCTATACTTCTATTTCCAAGTTGAGTTATGTACTGTCTTCCAAATTTATGTTGTTGATACTTGGATGTCTCTGTAATATGTAGAGCTTGAAGCATTAAAACATTGTTTTTATCCATCACAACTAAACGAAATTTCAGTCTGTTTTTATCTCTCTTAGATTAAATTATTTCATAACCTTTTTTTATAATTGCAATGTGAGTAGCCTGTCTGTAAGTGACAGTCACTTGAGACATTGGTCAGAATAATAGCGAAGTATAGACGACTTTCGTGGGAGTACACGAGTTTAGGTTGAACAATGTAGGTACAGAAATAGCAGAGATGTATATTGGACCGTGCATTATTGTGATAGTTGAAGAATAAGAGACCAACTTGATGTCACTAGTTATTAAGTTTTATTTCCCTTCTTCTATGCTCAACATGTTTCGGACATTAATACATCCATCATCAGGAGCCTGCGATTTTCCTATTGTATCACCACATTGGTCGGGTGTTCTTGTTTCGATGTGTGTTGGAGTTTCAGTGTGGCTGGATTGGGGTGGTATACGTGACCACCCCAACATCTCAGAAGATCGAAGGCCTTAACTCGACTGTGGCCGAAGCCTAAAATCTCACACACCTCGCAAATCTTTAATTATGTTATTAAGTTTTTTAATGTTTCCTTCAGTAGCAGTACCTTCGGGATGAAAGCTACTGCTCTTCTTGTTAGTAAGTTGACGAATATTTCAGAATTTGACGTATCATACGTACGTCTTACTTCTATTCCCATTTCTTCTGTACATCAAAAAGAAGGTTCTACTCCATACGGTTTAAACTTCCCTTTGCGGTTTTTGGTCCTTCCTTTCAAGCTAAAAGGAAGATTTCCTTTTACATTTGCACCGCTAGAAGATATCTATAGAATGTTATCATGCAAGGGTTACTTCAGTTGCAATCGAAGGAAAAGCAACTTTCTTTCACAGTGTTGAATTGAAACTTGTGTGTGTCAGTATTTTATACGTTGGACCGAACGTAGGCGCTGCACGTATTTGTTAAAATAAGGTTTCCCTGGATGATGGCATTCTGGGGGTACCGAAACATGTAGGAAAGGAACTGTGCGTCGATTGTGTTTAATTTTTACTGCATGAATATTTGGTAATATAGGTTGAATTTGACGTCATGTACAGTGCATACAATATTTGGATCCCTTCACGATATTTTAGCACATGCTCGTCACACTCCATAAGCCATGCTTTTTCAGCCTGTGTTGTATAATTCCGATATTCATAAACTACCTTTACATATGTGTCATTTTAACTAATTTTAAATTAATTTTGTATGAACAGACAAGCTTATGTTTCGCCTATCTCGTTGCTTAACCTTCTGGCGCCGGAATTATTTTTTAAAATTTTAGCACACACTGTATATAAAATGTGAATAATACAGGAACCAAATATGTTAGAATTATGAAAGAAACTGCATTTTGAAGAGAAAAAACGGAGAGTATATACCATGCTTAAAATATTCAGTACCTGTATTTGTTGAATAAATATATAAAATGCAACGTTTAGGGGTTAGCGGTGTGGTACGACCACTATAGTGGTCATTAGGCGTCAAAGGGTTAATACTCCTAGCAGTTTGAACCAGTTAAGGAACAGAAATTTGAGGTGAAACATCCCCGTTGTGTATTATGAAACTTAAGGCAAGGTGGATAATTAGGCAAAACAAAACTAAAACTACACGCATCTAGATTAGTTTGTATGGCTTGTTATGTATTAAGATGACTGAGATCACATCATCTAACAAAGTCTATTTGCATATCACATAAACTCTTGAGGCTAAATGTACAACCTGATGATGGCCACTAGATAGGCCGAAATATGTAGCAGTAGTTGCTAACTTGATTACCGTCATTAGCTAATAAACTTTTTGTTTTTTTTTAATAATTATATACCTTGTTTTAAGTTTTTGAGGAATATAATTTAAGACTGATTATACTATGCAATGATACTTCATTGACTTTGGTTGGCATATTTTCAAACTGCCTTCGATAAGTGATATCAACATAGCCGTGGCCCAAATGTTTGAGTTGGAAGGCATATTACTGCCACTCAAAATAGAATTTTGGAATTTGGTGTGGTAATAGATTCTAGAAAAATACTTCCGTTTGTTCCTGTCATTCTATGTACAACGTAAAAGACATTGTAGCTGCGTCACATGTGTCTTGTATTGATTGCTCAGTAACCGAATGAAACAAAGTTTATAACTGCGAACATATTATTTGGGAGTCTTTGTTGTTTATGCACTTCCTGCCACCGCGAGAAAAATTAATCATAAACAACAAATCCTAATTTCTTATTGCTGCAATAGGCTATTAATTTCAGACTTTATGAACTGAAATGTTCACGGACTTACATTTTACTTACAAAGACAGTAGCACATAGTGGATGCTATAATATTGAATGGGGAAATTATGGGCGACATGAATTTTTAAATTAGAATTCTCACACATTCCGAAGGAGTAGATCATATAAGATTGTAATTTTTATGACAATTGGAGTAATGTGATGTAACAATTGTGTAAAAATTCTAAAATTTAAAGTATTCATTAAAAATGTTATGTTTTACGTCGACCTGTAATGTAAATAAAAGTTCTGATATCCGTTGTAAATTTGGGTGCCGTAACTGACAGACTACAGTTTTATGAAGTCGCTTTTCCTAAAACATAAAATATATCTACCTTGAAATTTCTAAATTTAGTTTCGAAGCGTCTTGGTGATGTAGAAATTTGGGTAAATATAGCGACAGACTGTCGGTACCCAGGCTGGAACAGGCTGTCTTGCTGTTCGTCATCATGACCACACTTTAAGAGACTGCTTGTAGTTGGTGCAGCGACGGTAAACAGCCAGGCGTTGAACTGATAATTTCATCTGCAAGTGGAGCTGATTTCTAGAATGCGTGAAATTTACGAATAGACTTTCATAATTTATGTTTACGGACTGACGAAAAGTATGCTTCTTCTGATCAGAGCATATTAAGAATTTTTCTTTACATCAGTAATTCATAAAGGGCTGAGGATTCAGTGAACCTACTATCTGAAGAGTAGAGTAAGGTTTTATTCTTGTCCAAAGCTACAACAGCAAGGACATGTCTCGTACTCTTATAGCGCATTGATGTAGGGTGAGTGCGTATTTATCTCTGTTTCGTAAACCCTCCATAGTTTTGGTGCTTATTAGTAGTGAAATATTGAACCCTTCCTTACCACAGTACGGTTTTCAGGAGCTGGAAGCCAAATCCCTTTAGAATTATACATTGTAATATTACTCCTTTTGGTCTGTCTGTATGTAACAATAATTCTTTAAAGATGCTGTATAGGTATATAAAATAATGATTTACCGCGTCAACACGAGCGTTACCCAATTAATAAATGTATTATGTAAAACAAGGATATGTCGTGGAGGATATTCAAGCCACTAAAGCAATTTTTCAATGCAACTGTTTCAGATTCAATAAAACACGACGAAAGAAATGTAGAATTCATGCTTTCCGTTACTCGACTCAGGAACTGTGAAACTGTGTAATGAAACTACTTGCGTCTAGTAAGTAAGAACTTACATCCTTCTCACAATAATATATTGTAGATATATGTGTGTGTGTGTGTGTATATATATGCTTATGCATGTTTAATTACCTTTGCATATTTTACCGCCGACCTACTGTGGAACAACAAAGAATATTATGAAATTTACACAGTAATCTTATCACGAAATAGAGAAGCCATGGTTGTTGCAACAAACCACACGTTCTGCGGCAGGGTTACGAATGTAATTCGAATCCTCCTCTATGGTCACTTTCAATTACATACGTACATTCAAGCTCTTAATTTCAGTTTTACCCTTCTGAAAATAGAGCTGGTAGGTCTACAAAGAATTATTCGGACATTAACAACGAAACAACTATAACCCGGATGAAGAAAAGGTAGTCATACTTTTGAGTTTATTCTATATGACTTTAGGGTTCTAGATATTTATAGCAACTTTTGTACAGTTTAAGAAATTTAACAGGAAATCAGGATAGCGCATTCGGTATAGCGACTAAGCTATGACCCGGACAGGCGAACAATCGTGGTGCCATCTCCGGCTGACTTAAGAGATTTCCTTCATTTTCAAGTGCCCATACCGGCTTCTGGTTTCATCCAGTCTCTTGTTATAATGTGTACAGGGGCGTTTGTCTTTTGTATAAAGTACCCGGAACGTGAAACTAACTACTCACTTCCATCTAGTGCCGATATTAAAAACAGATGGAACAATTAATCTACGTTGAAAACGTGCATACGGAAAACATAATCTATTTCTTTAAAAAAATAAATAACTTCAGTTCTTGTTTCGTACCAAACAAGAAATCAAAGGTGCGCGAATTGCCCTGAAAAAAATAGTGTTTTTCAACTGATCAAGTGCAATGATATGAGTTTAATATTTTATTCATAAGTGTGTTTACTTGAAAAAGTATTCCAAAAAATTTGAGGTATTGGGATTGAAAAATTTCTTAGTTGTTTTTGTCGTTATGTAATGTATGAACATTTTATAAACGTTTATTACGTACGGAGGCAGGAAATGTAGGAAGAAAAGAAAGAAAGAAGGAAGAAAGGACGGAAAGGATGAAGGAAGGGAAGGAGGGATTTCAGAAAAAGCCCCCCTGAAGTAAGAAGAGGGCTCTAGTGGTATGACAAATAGCCAAAGTTTATTTCTGAAACGTGAATCCTAGTTGGTGAAACTGTAGCAAGTTATGCTATAATCTGCATGTAACAAGTATCTTCCTGCCTCACCATCTAGCTCTCTGGTCTGCAGTAAACTTCCTTGGGTTTACGACACCAAGACCGGTTAACACCGTACTCCCCACTGCCTTTAGGTCTCAAGTCTAATTCAGCCAGGCGACCCACAACCTTAGGCAGTCAGAAGACACCTAATTTGCTAGATGTTACACTAACTACACACACGACTTTCTATTCATGAACTACGCTGTATTCTAGGATAACATAGGTTTGTAAAACTACAAAATTCTTCATGGTTGCAATAATTCCAGCGCAATATCTGTAATAATCAACGTATTAAGAGATGCCGAAAAATTTATGAATTTATAGTTGAAGCTGTTTTCCTACAGCCAATATTTGAGAAAGGCGTATGATAGAGACGAAGTAGCTAATATACGTGTCCAATTCCATTTATTAGGAAGTAAAACTATAAAACTACAACGCATGTGTTCCTAAGGCGTTCTTTATGGCTTCCATGTGTTCTAGGCCATTATTCGTTTCGGTCATTAACGTATAATAATACATGCACTGATGGTCACAGATGTAATACATAAGGTTTAGTAAGCTGCATTCATATGGCAGGACGTAGGGAACCAAATTTTTAAAATGTTATTTTAGGCCTATGCCATATTGTAATAGAGTTTTAAGTCTTAATCATGTACCTAGGATTTATCGGTATTAATCACTGATTGTGCATATGTTGCCAAAGCATACTTCCTCAGAAAAAGTATGTAGGTTGATTTGGAATTTGATTGTTTCCATCCCGTTGTGTATATGTAAAAAATTTATTGAAATGAACCGTCTTTACACAACATACAAATAACAGTAACAAATCTACAACTGATTAATTAAGCGACATGTTTCGGCCTTGTTCGGCCATCATCAGGCTTACAAACAGATTATGTTAATTAAAGTACATTCGTTCGCTATACCAATGGAATCCCATGGTTTACATTGGTCTTATGTCTTTTAAAAATATTTACTATTGGTTAAAACGATATAATACATTAAAATGTAAAATGTTATTAATTTTAGTAACCTAGCAGGGATGGACGTAAGTTGTGCGGTGGACTGTGGTGACACTTGATAGTCTGGTTGTTTGAGAGGTACTCGAGGCTATCGTTCGCAATGTTTTCAGTGGG
>Ga0123355_10007444_pt1 | contig 16406 bp, 12 predicted proteins | sample TergutEmb28metaG_3_FD_89872 | JGI IMG/M metagenome (GOLD analysis project Ga0123355, IMG submission 89872) | Embiratermes neotenicus P1 segment gut microbial communities from Petit-Saut dam, French Guiana - Emb289 P1 | ecosystem: Host-associated > Arthropoda: Insects > Digestive system > Gut ...
CACACTGAAACGGAACGCCAACACACACCAAACCAGTTACCACCCATGAAATAACAACCAGTTAGTCGCAGACTCCTGAAGATGGTCGTATTAACGGCCGAAACATGTTGAGCATTGAATGAGCATTGAATAAAATAAAAAAATAAGTGGCATCAAGTTGATTTCTCTTTACTCAACTAGTCAGTCTTGCGTTCGTAGTTCTGGCCAAGGCCAGGGCTTTTAGTCTAAAATAACCGGATGGATTATCGGGTATGCAATTAGGTCTACAGTTCGTATCTTACATAGAAAACGTTCAATATGAAACACAATATTTGCACGATTAATCCTTGTCACAGACCTTCAGACAGTCGAAACTAAATGAACGTCCAAGAAAGATGTGTCAAGGAAGCGACAATTCCGTCACCTGAAATAACATGTGAATTTAATGGCATTCATCCCGTTGTGTTCAATCGATCATACAAGTACCCTCAGTTTCGTCCAAAACAACACCAATTTCTATTTTTTACTTTAACGCTACATGTTTCGATTGTTGTCGATCATCATCAGGATTTTTCTACAAAACCTCAACACCAAGGCAACGTATTATAATCATTTAGTAGATCTCTCAAATATTACGATATACGAGTATATTATGACACTGAAATTTTAATACTATTATTATTCACACAACTAATATGATGATATAAAAGCAAAACTTTTTGTGATTTTTAGGATAGTAATTCCTATAGTAATGGTTAAAAAGTGATAGTTAAAATTGTCATTAAACGTCCATATAGTGATTAGAGTACCTAGCTGGGTATTTGTCTTATTGCTTAATTTTAGTTTTTTTATGTATTTTTACTTTTTTATTTTTAATGTCTAATGTGGGTTAATTTTTGCGTGTATATCGAAGGGCTTGGTTGGACAGGTGTCTTGCCAAGTTTTTGCGGGCTTATATATTTAGTCTCCAACATTTACTTCCTCAGTACATTGTACTGTAAAAATATTGATGCTATTATACTTTGTCTTTCTTTCTCTTTCTTTCTTTTTTCTTTCTTTCTGTCTTTCTTGCTCGCTCGCTCGCTCCATGGAGCAGAGTCCTTCTTGACAAGCTAATCGGTTCCCAGCTAGTCAAAAAATTTACTACATTTTATAGAACCCGAAGGTTCATTACCGCCTTTACAAATGTCGGTCACCTGTCCCTTTCACGAGCCAGACCAATCCAGTCCATGCCCCCATCCAACTTCCTGAAGATCAAACTTAATATTATCGTCCCATCTAGGCCTGGGTCTTACATGTGACCTCTTTCCCTCAGTGTTTCCCATCAAAAGCCTGTATGCACTTCTCCTCGCTCAAATACGTGCTACTTGCTCCGCCCATCTCAATCTTCCCGATTTGTTCACCCGAATATTATTTGGTGACGAGTACAGATCATGAAGCTCCTCAATATGTAGTTTTATCCACTTCCCTGTTACCCCATCCCACTTAGGCCCAAATATTCTCCTCAGTACCCTATTCTCAAACTCCCTCAGCCTACATTCCTCCCCCAGTGTAAGTGACAAAGTTTCACACCCATAAAAAACAACAGGCAATATTATAGTTCTGTGTATCTACAACTTTATGTGTTTGTATAGCAAACTGGAAGACAACAAATGCTGCATCGAATGATAGCAAACATTCCCTGGCTTCAGTATGCTCTTAATTTCTTCCTGAATGGAATGTTGATTCGTTAAGTTTGTTCTCAATTATACAAACTGTTCACCCTTAGAGAGGCAGTATTATCAATCTTTATGTTGTGATTTTGTAGCGCATTATGAACTCTAGACGTGACCATTTACCTCGTTTTATCAGCATTTACTTCTAGTCAAGTCTCCTTATTAGCAACTACTAAAGCTACCGTCTTTTTCTAATCTGATGTTTGTTGCACCGTGCATCATAGTGATAACTGAAGAACAAAAACCAACTAAATGACACTTATTACTTTATTGTACTTCTTATAGGCTCAACATGTTTCAAGCACTACTATGCCCATCATTAGGAGCTCGCGACTATAATGTTGATTGCCACATTTGTCGTTTCGTTCTTGGTTTGCTGTAGGTTGGTGGTTAGGTGCGGTTAAGCTGGAGTAGTGTCCGGGCTGCAGGCTGCATCCCGGACACTACTCCAGCCTAACCGCACCCAACTTTCAGCCTACAGCAAACCAAGAACGAAACGACCAATGTGTTAATCAACATTATAGTCGCGAGATCCTGATGATGGTCAAAGTAGTGCCCGAAACATGTTGAGTCTATAAGAAGTACAATAAAATAATAAGTGTCATTTAGTTGGTCTTTACTCTTCAGTTCTTTTTTTTTTTACTTTATCATTCTCGTATAGAGTAATTTTATATGGTTATTAATTTATTAACATATGTTTTACTTACAATTTTCTTAGCAAACAGCAAACAGTTTTCGCGCATTGCACTACCGATGTTAACCAAAATGTGACAGCTTAGTAATAAGGCCAACCGTCCCGTCGGAACAGTTTCCACCATCTATCAAACCAAAACCCATCGATACACAAGCAACAATTAACCTGCGCTACATATTAAAAAAAAATATAGAAATAAAAATGCAGACACCAAAGACCACAGAATTAATGAACAGTCACCTTGGAATTCGGTAAATATCAAGAGATGTCTAGACCTAATCAGACCTCCACTACTTGTGAAACTTCATTTCCAGCTAACCTGTTTGTGTAGAATGAAGTTACGCGATTTCAACTCATGTCTCTAGTGTCGGTATATGTAAGTTAATGGCTTTACATCGGCGTTTTACGAGTGGGTACGTGTATTATGAATTTCCCCTACGTATATTTGAACACAGTGGCCAGGTAAACATAATATTGTGACCACACATTCCTGTTATTTCTGCCAAAACAACAGCCTATTATAGCACGTAGATATGGTATTATGTTTGTACGTTTAGACGTGCTCGCATAATTACAATTTCGTTGGTCATTTTTCAGTCTGCAACCTTGAGAACCTTTTCCACGCACTTTGGTTTCAGTGCGATACATGATTAAACGCTGCAGCTAGGTAAGTGACCGTCTGTACGATTACACGTCACAGTAATGCAGAGTAATTTGTCACAAACCTATTCCGATGTATGAAATCCTTCCGGAGATGGCTACGAAGAACACTGTTTTATATAATACAAGGCCCCGTTGTCTGCTAAACCTACCGAAGTTTCGGAGAAGCCTATTACATCCATCTTTGTACTAAAGACTTGTGGCAGTGGGGTCCTCCCGACTTTTAGTAAAATTATACCAGGCTGAAAACTGGTATATCCCAAAGGAGGGAATTTTTCAAGCATGTAAAATAAAATAAAAAAATATCACATCAATGTAAAATTTTAATTTCATGTCCAAAAACTTACAGGCATTAGAAAAAAGTACATATCTTACTTTGTATGTTTTCTAGCTGAACAAAGTATTGAAAGGAAAATACCCACCTTAGGCTCTTATCGGTGGTCGAGTATGATATTCAAATTCTGGCATTTTTTTTACAAAATTCACCTCACCATCTACGTTCTAGCATTTTAAACATAGGTCTCCTTTTCCATCTTTTTTTTTCATGAAGAGCCAGAATTTTTCGAATGAAGAGTCACTTGCAACCTTTCCTAATATAATTTTCATGAACTTTACACGATACGTGTACCGGAGATTGTAAAACAGTGATGGAAACGCAGAGTTTATTATTTAAAATGCGTAAACAAGATTGACACATGACAGGTGCAATGCTATGCTCTATTTCTAGCTTTCGTACTCAATACCGTCGAGCTTAAATATCGACCCGAAACGAAGAACATGAATAAGTTTTATGACCCATCCCAGCACTCTTTATTTTTTCAATTATTACTACTAATCTCCCAACACTGAGAGAGTTGACACAGCTCAATCACGTGCAATTTTATTTATTTATTTCAGAATTAGGTAACAACACAGTAATTGGCTAAGTTATATAGAGTTCGGTTCTAATTTGAATCAGCCACAGTAGTCATTTTTAAATGCCGACCGATTTCCCCCCGGAAAGGAGCCTAATGTACCTACTGTTTCGGAGGGTGACTGGCCTCCAATGACAGGCTAAACACTTTATGGATGTTTCTTGTCCTTGCCTAAAATTGAACTGTGTTTCCTTGTTTACTAACCCCTTAGACTTGGAAAATACTGAAGTAACATTTGTGAAAAATGTGATTGTAAAAATGCTTTCAAAATATCTCTTAATTTGCTCGGATAATGAAGCAAGTACATTAAAACAATGACACGTACAAATACTCTTTACAAGTTGGAAGACAGAGATTTGATTCTTGTGAGAGGCAGGGTAGTTCTGTCATCGTCGCTTTGCCCACAACGTCGCGGACGCATTTACATTTCTATGCACTGCGTAAATTCAATCCTTTATGCTACATTCAAGCTTATGGAGGCTGAGGTTAATGCTTGACTAATGTCTAGTGCTGCGGTCATATCGTGACATAACATTACCGATAATCAATATGTACATAGGCACTGAGACAAACTGATACCGTAAGAAAAATTATACTACACAATGTGTTGTCAGAATAACCGTTTTGCCTTCGTATGTGTTTTACGGTCCGATTATGGTACATCAATGCCGAAATATGTCATTTTAATTTCCGCTATTCAGTTTGTATGTATTAAAGATTGCTTTGGAGCAGATATAAGGGACTAAGCACCAAATATTTCTTTTAGCTTTCAAATATGCTGCTGTCTGAAGTAATTTCCATTCTCCAAGGTCGTAGATTCTGTAACAAAAACTCCTGTGACGACAAATTTAAGAATATGTATTCAAAATTTTTTAAGAAAATAATATATTTCTCATAGTATTTGTGAAATCCATCGCGGTGTTTATTATTATATGAGCCACGCCTATCCAGTTCAACAACACGGGTTTATTTTAAGTCAGATGTTTATGTTTATATGTATCGGTAGGTGCACCCTATTTACACCTTAGCATCAAAATTTATAAATTTAAGATTCAAGCCTTGTAGGAGATGACGCCTTGTACATTTGTATACTCAGCAACATTTGGGAAAGGTTGTTACATGAATTTTTAACTATTTTACTAATCCTTTTGAAAAAGCAACTGCTGTACAATCCGTAAGGACAAAATGCCCCTTTAGTGTGGATATTATGCTCTACACACTCTTGCATTATGTACGAAAATGAAAGAATTTCAGCGCGTTGGCCAGATTGTGAATATCGACCATTAGCTTCGTCCCTCTGTCCTTCCTTCTGCCCGTCCGTCAGTCTGTAATTCTGTCCACTTGGAACTACTCGTCTCCCACTAAAACGGTTCTCATAAAATTTAATATTTGAATATTTTTCGAAAATGTGTCAAGAATATTCAAGTTTTATTTAAAATCTGACTTTACATGAAGACCAATGCTCATTTTTTGACGATACCTCACTCAGTTCTTCTTAGAACGAGAAATGTTTCAAACAAAAGTTGTAGAAAAATTTAACAAACATTTTATTTTAAGTAAGGGTTTTTCGGAAATCGCGCCTTCTATGAGATAATGTGGAAAAATACTATGCAGCCGGACAAATCGCAGGTGACGATACGTCGCATGCGCATTGCATGCTGGATAACTAAGCCTACAAACACACACACACACAATATGTAATACTTATTGCTTTTCCACTGCAAAAATGGTTTGCTCATAGCTTCACCTTATGTAAACAACTTACACCTCAATGATTCTTGACATTTAAGGCTGTACTTTAAATTTTTTTTCCCTCGCAGACCTCTACAATGTGTCTCTCAGTTCCTGCGATTGGCAGTGCCTGCAATATAGAGAACGCTGACGAGCAAAAGGTTGTACCTGTCAGCGCACGGTCATGTTAAATCTATAATCGCCATAGTATCACTTAAACTTGGTATGGCATAGTACATAACACAATTCGGCACTAATTAGTACCTGTGTCCTGTGATTTTACCAGCTACTTTTGGAACATGTGACGCAGTAACTGACAATGTATATCTCAGTAATAGAGAAATTACACCAGAAACGTTTCACATCCCAATTCAAATACGAATAAAATTGTAACTGACTTGTGAATTTTTCATTTATTCTTCTTTATGAAAGTGAGGGTGGGAGGTTGAAATGTGAGACTGCCCGACACAACGACTTTACCGGTGGGTCAGTGTTGTCAAATAGATTTCTAATACAAGGGAGAAAAGGCATCTGCTTTTTCCACATTAAACACAAATTTAATGGCAAGAATTACAATAATAATATTAAACCACTTAGAAAGCCTTCCTGTACTGGGTCACAACTGTCATATTGTCAGAAAAATCCTCGTGGGTACGTAACCCAATGCTATCTCATACTGATTCCTTTGTTTCCTTGTCTATCTCACGACAGGCTCATAGACTTTTCAAAGTATGTGCTCCACTGAGGGCGATCTAGTGCTTCCCCTTTTAATATCCAGCCTCCTATCGTTTCCTTAAGGCCATCCAATAGCGGCATACTTCTTTTCCTCATCTCCCCCATCACTCCTCTACTACCATCTTTCCTTCGATACCGTATTTCAGAAGGCAGTCCCAGCTCAAGGTGTGATCTATAAAGCTAACTTTTCTTCGTTTTGTTTTTATTTAGGATGTTCCATTCATACTTGGCTGTACATAATAATTCATTTTTCGCAAGATCGATCCAAGTCTTCTCCATTCTTCTGGACTGTTTTGTCTATGGAGAAAGCATTTCGCAATTGTCTCTGTTTTTGTAAAGGTGATCCGGCGAATTTAGTGATACGGTCATTTTTCCATTTGTTTTCCACATCGCAGTACAGCAGCCGCTCAAGCCATCTCATACTGTACCTCGTTTTTCCCTTAATAATGAATTCGGAAGCGACAGCATGGTAAGGAACACCAATTTAAGTTACAGTTTGTTTAATCACCTGCCATTCTGATTCTTTGGGTTTTCTGTAGGTATTGGTGGTAAGTAAATTCCCTTAGACGTCTATGACACAGCTGATTCATTATATAAATATTACGTTAGCCACTGTTCAAGATCCCCTTGTGTGATATGATGTATATTTTACCAGGTTTCAGGTAAGTGATTGCTATGGTACGGACATTGTGTTTCGTAACAGCGGCTATATTTGCGTCTTCTTCGCCATCACGATGTTCCAGTGGATAGGGGAAAAAAATGTTTCTGAAGTTACCCTGCATTCAAGGCTAGGGAAACTGCACATTTGTGATTCGGTTGTAATATCACAAATAAAAACAATAAATCTTAAAATCGATATTTAAATTCCTTCTAAATTCTCCCTTTGATGTAAAATAAATGTTTAAAACCCCAAAACACTCACTTTTAGTTTAAAGTTGCTTTTTGCTTCTCCTAAAAATTACAGTGCAAAGTGGTTAATTTTAAAAAAAAAATTCATTCAATAGTGGCAAATGTTGTAGACATAGTGTCCACTGTGTGTGAAACTGAAACCAACAATATTCCTGCAGTGGTCTTTTCAGTTTTAATCTCATTTAAACACAATAGTTAATATGCCACGGCAGTGGATTACTGCTTGCATCTCGGTTCAGAAATACTTGACTGTCACATATCAAGCATACCCCTAAGATTTACAAAAAGATGGCCGGCACGCAATACGAGAGATATTTATGATTTTGGCTTTCCACTGAAGTAGAAATCATATACATCCCAAACCTGATGAAATCGATTATTCAAAATGAGTTTCCTCTTGTTTTGCTTGTTTTATGCGATGGGTCCTGGCTCATATGGCAGAAGGATGATACAGAATTATGTGCACAATACTGGTCGCGAAGTCTCAGGGTAAAAGGTAGCTAGTTTGACGTAGAAGTAGACGACAGGATTCCATAAAGATAAATTTAAATAAAAATATTTTAACAATACACAGTACTGAGAAGTAAACCAGAACAAACTAAAACCGCAGTAAAATTATTTAGTTATTATGGTATAAAAAGTCGTTTTCCATAAAAATAATTTGTTCGTAAGCTGAAAAGAAACCCATGTTTCATTGAGTTAGCCAATTATTTTTCACGTATTCTAGATTATATACAAGAAAGATTATTCTTTATTCATAACACTAGTTCTAAATCACACAAATTTTAATGAAAGAGCAGAAACTGTCAAGAAAAAAACTTCTGAACTCTTTTTCTGAACAGGTCCTTTTCACAGGCTGGCAATTTTTGAGGTCAAGAACCGTACAAATTACTTTGACGAAAAGGCATTACTGTTGATCTATGGGTATAATTTCACAAACACGATTTCACCGTACAAAAGGGAGAAAAACAATTAGATTGTAAATTTGCATCATCAATATTCAGTTACATGTTTGTTCCCATGTACGGCTGGTTTGTAAAAGCAGAGTTAGCAACAGGAACAATATTACGGAAACTTAATGGCTAATTAAATGGCCAACACCATAGAGTTAGCAGCCACTTATCGGCTTCTGCGAGCAGAAGTAGAAAAAATTATGCCTAATTCTTTTAACAATATAATTAAATAGAAACATATTAAATGTGTTTCGATGTAAAAAAGGTAAACGTGTTTACACGACAATAGAATAAAAATAATTATTTGTAATTAAAACACTAGATTTCTCTAGAAGGCAACTTAGAAGCCTTTATTTCTTCAACGACATGTCTCTATTTATCACATCATATCATCGTTGTTTAACTTCTTATACTTTCATCATCACAGGCGAAACAATCGTGAGGAAGCAGATGTTCATATGTTTCATATATACACATATATTTATAAGCATAAATGCGTTGATTACGGAGACATCTGTGCTATTGAATTTCACTCATTTTTGTGGGGGACAATCCGTAAATATTATTTGCTTGAAACGTGGGAAACTTCATGTTCAGTATGCTTGTGGACTTAATAACACAATGTTTGCTGCGAAAACAAATTAGCCATAATGAAAATTTGAGAGAGACAACTTAATGATCAATAACCTGCCTCTTCTAGAGGCATGTCGAACTCTGCACAATGTTATACTTATACGAGAAATTTTCCGAAATGTTCGGGCTCTATCGATAAAGAAATATAATGTACTTTTTTATTAATAGTTCTTCCTCTTTCAAAATATTCTTCTTTTAATTTACGCAGTGAGTACATAACTTCTATGGCTGCTAAAAGCACCAGTGGAACCGAGTTTGTGAACTGGCGTGTAGCACAGTCAGCAATTTTTCTGTATTTCAAGAAGTTTCGGGAAACGGCGTCCTCGTAACTGTGACTTCTCTCTCAGAAAGAAAAATCAATGACAATCAACAGAGGAGGTGGTGGAAAAACACGATCTTAAGGGCCTAAAATTTAAGTCGTGACAAAGCAGTATGCCCCTCACATTGTCATAGTGTAACCCTCAGCCTTTTATGCACCATCGCTCCGGGCGCTTTAGACGGACATTTATCTCAGACATTGCAAAATCTCCCAATAATATTGCTGGTTATACATTTGGCATGGAATAATAAATTTCTGACATATAATACCCTCACTAGAAAGAAATATCATCTTCATGATCTTGTTTTTTGGACGTGATGTCTGTCGTTTTCTTTGGACATATAGATGGACTTTTCCGCTAGGAGGAAAACAGTTTCTTGAGTCAATATTATGATTCAGTATCGTTTCCATCCACTTTTCCAGAGTTTCAGGCAGAACGTGAAAAAAGGCATTTTTCCTTCAAATCAGACATTATAATATCACACCACAATTCCATCGCATCTTTGAGAAATAAGACAGACAACTTTGGCGGTTAAACACGCCAGACTTCCCCCAGAAAATATGATTACTGCATCACTTGCCAGATATTTCTACAACTTTCCATACTAGCGATGAGTGCGGTAACTGATCAAACGACCGCTTCTTCTTGAAATAATTTGCTTAATTCTGTCAACAAAATCTGCGCTACGATATAGAATCAATTAATTAAGCACATAAGTTAAGCCCCTTGAAATATAAAAGTAATTAATTTTGAAGAGATGGAATATAAGAAAGAGAATTTATAAAAACTTTAAAGATACATATCTTGAAGATTTCACGACGACCTCATTCAATAAAAATTTGTCCGGCTGCCATCAGCTTCATGTGAACAAAATATTTATTTAAAGTATATTCCATTCAACACACAACTATATTCTATCAATTATACATGTAGCGACATGTTTCGACTCAAAGTATTATCATCATGCTAATCATTGAACCATATCTAAGGTACATCAAGTAACATTGCACATTTTGAGATGTCAAAAAGTTTACAAAAGTGAACAAAAATTTGTTTAAATTTCATCCCGAATTGTATATTAATTAAATGCAAATTAATCTGGCTTCAAAGTCTGTATAATTTTATAATTTTAACCTTTTAATTGTATTGTCAGTCGGAACACGTTAAACACACAAATATAGCATCGTTATAGTAATACTACCGATCTACTAGTGATTACCTTTGTAAACTTTCTGGGATTCCAAAATGTGCACGGTTACTTGAGATACATTAGATGTGGTTCAATGATTAGCCTCATGATGACTCGTTGAGTCGAAACATGTCGCTACATGTATAATTGATAAAATATAGTTGTGTTTTGACTGGAATGTATTTTAAATAATTAAGTAAAAACATGTCGGAATGGTTATGATCAAAATACACTAAATTTCAGTAACCCATTCCGTATACGTACATCACCAGTGTTCGATATTAATGTCCTTGTAACGGAGACAGAATTATTCAGAGAGGACCTGGCGTATTTGAAGCTAGTGATGCTGTTATCAGTCCGGGGAATTCTTATGTCACAGGGAATAAAACCAGAAAAATTCTCTAGTAAAAGCAGATGTAAAGGGACCATTAACATCAAATATTCCATAGAATTGTCTGCAATGTCAAAATTTTATATCACATTCGTGTGACAAAATTATTCCTTACAGCTAATGTGAATAGCAACAGAAATGACATGCTAATATATTACCTCCAAATAGCACATCACAAATTCTAATACGTTTTCATAAATCACGAATATGCTAGTTGGTTAGCGGTTAGATAAAGACGCAGACAGAGCAAGAGACGGAGAGGCAGACAGTGGGTTATACAGTGCGAGATCCCTGCAATGTCACTTGCTCTCCCTAACAAAACACTTTCATTATATTCAGAGAACTAATCGTGAAGTCTTGTCATGTCTATTCTAAATGTCTCTGTTCTCTTGCAGCAGGGGAAATCTAACGCGACGCAGCTGACTTTACGGAACGTGCAGTTGTCTCTGTCAGGACACTACAGTTGCGAGGTGTCTGCTGACGCTCCATCCTTCCACACAGCGTTGGTCTCAGGATATATGGACATTGTAGGTGAGTTTCAAACTGACCAGAATCTCGAGGAATTCAGAATTAGTTACATTCTTGTCAGTAAGGATATCACGCGAAATTGACATATTTTTGTAGTTCTAGACAACTTAAAGGGATTACATACGCAACATATGTTCAGCACATACGCACAAGTTTTGTAATAACTCTTACCCACTCAAAATATCCTATGAAATATTTTAGGTATACATGGTTATTAAGGTGGAGACGGTATAAAATTTGAGGGATTAAGAAATATATAAAAATCCGTAATGTACAAATGACTATCAAAATACAATTCAATATTGACGATGTATTTTATTCATTGTTTTCTCACGAGCATGTATCAGCCGCAATTGCGGCAATCTTCAATGTGATATTATTACAAGAATACAAATGTACATATGTTAGCTGTGTCGCCGTCACTCCATAAGCACTTGGTCACGAAAACTAAATTTTTCCTCAGCGTATTCGTATAAACGTGTTTCCAAAGTGAATAATTTTTAATTTTCATTGACTGTAAGTTCCGCACTCAATGAAGCATTTATAGGACAACAGAAATCGTAATTTATTCTGATAACTTCTATTTTAATTTAAATTTTATGTCTTCAATACTGCATTTCGCAATAGAATGAAACTTTTCACACATGAAAAATATATTATTTAATAGTGTCACTGACAAGCTGTGTGCTAACAATCTGAATCTAGCTTTTTTATACTTCTTAAAATAAGCATGTAAAAATCATGCAAGTCTTATGCTCTTCTATCTATCAACGTTATCTGAGATATTTTTCAATTTGTATGTTATTGTCATCATCCGTCACCAGTTAGACCTTGACAGACTTGTTTCGGCCACGTCTAATACTCTCTTCAAAGGTCTTCCAAGTCGTCTTCGTCTATCTGGTCTGTAATTCAGCATTATTTTTGGCATCCTGTTTTTGTTCATTCTTGTTACATGTCGTAGCCATTTTTATTTGTATCTTGTAAGTTTCTAGTCAACTGGTTCTACTTTCAACTCCTCCAAAATTTCTTCATTTTTTTGTGTTTCATCTCGATTGATGTCAATAGTTTTTTACCCTTTTTTCTAAGGACACAAACTTCTACTTCCAATAAAAGAATTTGGAGATCCAGAGCATTATATACTTTTATGCTTGAACATTTCTGGACCAGAGTAGTATTAAACGTGTTGTTCTTAATTCCAAACATTTGAGCAATTTTTGCTAGTTTTGTTGCATATTTGTTTCATGTTTTATATATTAAGTAATGAGGTTTTTAAAACATAATTAAGTTATAATCATCACACAATATGACATATAATATAAAATTTGTACGTAAATGCATAAACGAATATAAGCCCTTTTTATGAAGCAATATTTTGAATGTTGTAACATCAGGCCGGTCGTTGTGGAGGCTTTGGGTTTTCTGCCGTTTCTTTTCGACTTTTTATAAGTACAATTTATTTTGTACCTTTACAAATTAAATTATTTATTCAACCAGAATTTAGTATTAGCATTAGTAGTAACATTTGCATTTTTAAATAAAAACTTTGTTGAAATCAAGGAGTATTATATGGAAAAGGTATGTGGCGTTAAAAAGAAAAAATATATGTATAAAATGTTTCATTCGGAAAAATTTAGAACCGGAAACTCGATGTTAAAATAATATAAAATGTATCTACAATTATGTTATTTGACGAGTTAATGTGGGAATCTTTCAACCCAACTTAAGTAAAAGTGGTGGGCTTATGGGCATGAAAGTCCACTAAAATGTTGTTTAGCCACATTTATTACTTTAACAATTATATCCCTTTTTTAAAATAAGGTTATGCTATTGTTAAATGTTACATCAATTAATTCACTTATGCCAGCTTATCACAATCATATTTACCTGTCAGCTGCCATAAGGATAATAATATACTGACTCCTACCAACTCATCAACTGGTGTGAATATACTGTGGTCCTACAGTCAAATTAAAATATGTTGTCGCAAGTTATTTTACAAGCTTATTCACTCTGATACAGCTCTGAACGTGTGACCTTTCCTCCTGAATTGTCCTATATATATTCGTGAAAGTTCCCTGTATGATTATTCACAGAATAATTACGTAGAAGCTGATGAAAGCCAATTCGTGTGGGTGGAAATTACATTGTTCGAGGCAATGAATGTATTTCCATTTAGTCATGAGTGGTATTATGCATTATCTCCGTTACGTGGATGATAATGGTCAATTCATCACTTTGTGCGTGTGTGAAAAATTTTATATAAGCCCATTAAATTTTATGGAAGAATCAAGCTCCCTCCACTGGTAAAGGGCAAAGAATAGAAAATATACACGTATTTCTACATGTTCCCGAATCATATCCGCAAGGCAACTAAACATGTCTGATAAGAATTAATTAAATGTTGTGTTAATTTCATGATAAACTGAAACAGAAATCTCAACAATGTTAATGCAATGATAATTATCCGAAGTATTATGTAACACAGAACTTGAGAACATGGATCAATTTCCTTTCTGAGTTTACTAGTCACTCAAACACTCAAATACTCAATAAAATCCCCTACCCTAAAGAATGTATCTGTACCTGATGGTGGATAAGCTGTAAGTACGCAAAGGTTTTGCTGAAACCATGACCCGAAAACAAGAAGTGCCTAGATTAAGAAGAAGAAGTAGGAGGAGGGGAAAGAAAAGAAGAAGCAGCCTTTGTTTATAAGAGGGTGATCTCAAAAGAAATGCACACGTTGCTAACAATGCGTACGTAATGACGCAATATTTCCCGCCATTTCAGCAGTTGTACTGGAGAACTTCTGGCAGCTAGTGCAGTGTAATTTGTCTCCGAAGGTGTGTGCACTTGGAAACGACAGCGCATTGAAATGCCGGCTGTTCGTGTCTCAGGTATTGTGACTAATGACGATCATCGCGCGTACATCAAAATTGAAACATTACGCGGGAAAACATCAACGGAGATCCACAGTTCGCTGATGGAATTATGTGGTGTGGAAACTGTTGACCGAAGCACAATTTCACGCTGGGCACAACGCTTTCGTGAGGGAAGGTTGAGCATAGAGAACGACCCGAAGTCAGGACGACCCCGAACGTCGACTGATGAACAAAGTGTGGAACGTGTGCTCCAAATCCTGGAGGAAGACCGCAGAGTGACATGTGAAGAAATTGCACATTGTGCTGGAATTTCGCGAGTATCTGCCTACCGCATTTTGGCTGAACGTTTGCACAAACGTCGAATTGCCGCCCGGTGGGTTCTGCATGACCTCAGTGAGGAACAAAAGTGTCGACGTGTTGAAATTGCACAACAATTGTTGCACAGATTTCGTGAAGAAGGGAACGAATTTCTGCAAAAGATGGTTGCTATTGACGAAACCTGGATCCGGAATTTTGAGCCTCAGTTGAAATCTCAGTCCATTGAATGGAGAGGCAAAAGTTCCCCGAAACCGAAAGAATTCAAGAGGGTCCAGTCGAACGTGAAACAAATTATGATTTTCGCATAGGATTATAAAGGTGTGATCATGACAGACAGGGTACCGAGTGGTACGACTGTAACTGCGGCCTACTACTGTCAATTTTTGCATAAACTGAGGCGTAAGATGCACGCGAACAGACCAGACTTGTTGGAAAATGGTGTCTTGATTTTGCATGACAACGCTCGGCCCCACATTGGTAAGGTTATCCGTGAACTATTGGGCAGATACAGCTGGGAGGTGCTACCCCATCCGCCCCACAGCCCCGACATGAGTCCCCCGGACTTCGACCTGTTCCCAAAATTGAAAATCAACATGCGTGGTGTGCGTTTCTCTACGCTGGATACCTATCTGCCTCCGTTACCCAACGCGTCAGACAGCTCAAATCTTCTACAGACCTGACGGGTATCATGGACCTTCCAGTACGTTGGGAAGCAATCATTCGACAGAAGGGAGACTACACCGAAGGACTATAACACGTTCCCGCACATCTGATGTTCTATTTTGTGGGTATTGCGTTCTGTGCATTTCTTTTGAGATCACCCTCTTAAAGAACGACAATTTTAGCTGCCACTTTTTGTCAGTGTATTACTTGATTTTTCACTACGATGAAATATTACGGGGCCTTAAAGAAAAGGCTTAAGTTCCTATGTTTAACCTGATAAAGGAAGCACATCAGATCTCTGAAACTTAATATTATTTTGAATGTAATACCGTATATCTTGTAATGGATAAAGTCCGAAAGATGTCATATAATAATATAGATAATAATTCAATATATTCACCAAGGAAAATAAATGTGAAAAATGGTCCATAATGCTACTGAGTAAAGTATTTGCAATCCACATTACTCACCAAGTTCTGTTAATGTTTTCCATTAAGTGCCTTCATCCGTGCATGTTCTATAGCATATATATCACATACAAGAATTGCTTTCAAGATATTAGCCTGAACATTTATAGTGAAAAGGCCATTTTTAGACCTATACTTAAGTAGGTTTTGCCAGCGGCAGCCTAGTTGTTAGTAAGGTCACCATGCGGGACAGGTTTAGAGAGAGATCTCGGAAGAAGAGAGGCACTCTGGTCCTCCAATTTGGGGGTTGGGCACGGGGCCGACTTCCTCAACTAATTTAAATTCAATTGTGTCTAATCTACGGCAACGGGGAAACCATTGACCAAAATCCGGTTGAAGCTCCATACAAGATGAGAAGGAAAAGACTAACTGAGAGGTTAATATTAAAATGTTAGTGGACCTTAAATGAAAAATTAGAGAGCGGGTGTAAAATGGGTACACCTTGTTCTGAATACGGTTCAGAGTGTAAAATGGGTTCACATTGCTCAGGATAGAGTTCAGAGTTTAAAATGGGTGCACATTGTTCAGGATACGGTTCAGAGACGGTGAGATTTTTTACCTTCTCAAGGGTTCCAAGTTAATGTTAATAAATCCAACCAGATGCGACAGTATGCAGATATTTATTTACTGCAAAGCCACTCTACATGTTTCGGGTGTCACAGCACCCATCATCAGGAGTACTAAAACCTGTAACCGTAGCCTTCGGTACAGGTCATAATACTGGTACA
>Ga0123355_10007445_pt1 | contig 16403 bp, 12 predicted proteins | sample TergutEmb28metaG_3_FD_89872 | JGI IMG/M metagenome (GOLD analysis project Ga0123355, IMG submission 89872) | Embiratermes neotenicus P1 segment gut microbial communities from Petit-Saut dam, French Guiana - Emb289 P1 | ecosystem: Host-associated > Arthropoda: Insects > Digestive system > Gut ...
CAGACATAAGCGAACGTGAAGTGTTGCTACTTGATCCAATGCTGGCCACAGGCGGCACGGCGGCTATGGCAATAGACGCGCTAAAGAGCCGTAATGTTAAAAACATAAAGCTACTGGTGCTGGTATCATGCCCTGAAGGTGTGGAAAGAATAATAAAAGACCACCCAGATGTTGGCATTTATACCGCCTGCAATGACACTATGCTCAACGACCATGGATACATTGTGCCAGGGCTTGGTGACGCTGGCGACAGGATTTTTGGCACAAAGTAGGTTTTGATGATTTGGGACAACCCTTTTCTCGAAAGCGAACCAAAGTTTTGATGATTTTGGACAACCCGATTCTATGTGCGATTTTCATATAAATATGAAGAAACTATGAAGAAACTATGGCAATTATTTTGCTAATATGTTAAGCTAAACTTATAACCACCAAAAAGGAGGCCACGGGATGATAACCAACCAAGTACTGCAAAACACAGTAGACGGACTTAAAAACATTACCCGCAAAGACATTACAGTAGTAGACCGTGAGGGCAAAATAGTTGCCAGCACAGAAACAGACTACAGCCCCGACATGCAGGCCATGATCGAGGCCGTTATCACATCCCCAGCCGAAAACCAGCTAATCCAAGGCCAGCAATATTTCAAAGTCTTTGATAATAGCCTGGCAGAATATGTTGTAATCATCCCCGGCGAAGATGAAGACACTTACCGGGTCGGCAAAATCGTGGCTTTCCACATCCAAAGCCTAATGATGGCGTACAAAGAGCGTTTCGACAGGGATAATTTTATCAAGAACCTACTGCTGGATAACCTGCTGCTGGTAGATATCTATAGCCGCGCCAAGAAATTGCGCATAGATAACGACGTAAAGCGGGTTGTATATCTAATTGAAACAACTATAGACCCGGATATGAGCGCGCTGGAAATTGTACGCGGCATATTCCCGGATAGGCCACGCGACTTTGTTACCGCCGTGGACGAAAACAGTATTATCCTGGTAAAGGAACTAAACGACCGGGATACCGCCAACGAAATTGAGCAAGTGGCAAACACTGTAGTAGACACCCTTTCAAGCGAGGCTATGAGTAAAGTATACGTAGCCATTGGTGCCGTGGTCAAAGACCTCAAGGATGTCTCCAACTCCTTCAAGGAGGCGCGTCTGGCCCAAGAGGTTGGTAAGATTTTTGAGGCAGACAAGCAAATCGTAAACTACGAGCGTCTGGGCATTGGGCGCCTCATATATCAGCTTCCCCTGCCTCTGTGCCGGATTTTCATAAACGAAATGTTGCAGGGCTTTAGCATTGACGACATAGATGAAGAAATGTTTGCAACCGTAATGAAATTCTTCGAAAACGACCTTAATGTATCCGAGACATCCCGGGAGCTATATATCCACCGTAACACCCTGGTGTACCGCCTGGACAAACTGCAAAAGATGACCAAGCTCGACCTCAGGAAGTTTAGTGACGCAATTACATTCAAGATTACCCTGATGGTAAACAAGTACCTGCAATATCGCGAAAAGCAACAATTCTAAAGGCCACGGGGGCGAGTAATATAAATGATCGAACTGGTTAACATCACCAAAATATATGAAAACGGCGCCAAAGGCCTCCACGACGTAAATGTCAAAATAAACGACGGCGAGTTTGTGTTTATAGTCGGCTCCAGTGGCAGTGGAAAGACTAGCTTTGTGCGCCTTTTATTAAAGGAAATAGAACCCACCAAGGGCGATATATTCATTGATGGTTTGGACCTTGGCAAGCTTAATCGCCGCAACATGCCTTTTTATAGGCGCAAAATGGGCGTGGTTTTCCAGGACTTTAGGCTACTGCGCAATAAAACCGTATACGAAAACGTAGCTTTTGCCATGCGCATAGTAGAGGCCACTAACAAAGAAATACGGCGCACGGTGCCTCAGGTGCTTTCTCTTGTGGGCTTAGCAAAAAAAGCCAAGGCCTACCCCAACCAGCTCTCTGGGGGCGAGCAACAGCGGGTTTCTCTTGCAAGGGCCATAATTAATAAGCCGCCCATACTTATAGCGGACGAGCCAACAGGTAACCTAGACCCAGACACGGCATGGGAAATCATGACCTTACTTGAAGATATTAATAACCTGGGCACCACGGTAGTAGTGGCCACCCACGCCCGTGATATAGTGGACGATATGCAAAAACGGGTTATCGCCCTTAGTGATGGGAAAATCCACCGAGATTCGGAAAACAGCGGTTATATCTTCCGCGAAAAGGCGAAACGCAGTGATATCATCCAGGATATCGGCAGTGGCGATTATGCCGCGCGGGAAGCAGAAACCGCAGTTCTTCTTATAGACCCAGAGGATGACGATGTTAATAACGAAGAGATAACCGAGGACGACCAGGAAGACATTTTGGGCCAACTAGAGGATGACCTTGATACACCCGACACCCCTTCGGAACATGACGAAATTTTGGCTGAACTAGATAGCGCGGTAGAGACCTATGACATTCTCATGGAAATTGAGAAGGCTGTAACTAACACACCAAAGGCAGGTATGTAAATGAAGCTACGGACAATAAGACACCATATTGGCACGGCACTTCGCAACCTGTTTCTTAACCGTTTGATGACGGTTGCGTCAGTGCTGACAGTGGCTTCGTGTATATTTATAGTGTCTGTGTTTTATCTCTTAGTGGTTAACGTTAACAGTGTATTTGGCCATTTGCAAGAACAAATTGCGCTGATGGCCTTTGTGGATGACGATGTGCCTGACGCAGATATGCTGGATATTTTTGACCGTATTATGGCAATCCCCAATGTGCGCATAGCCGTGTTTATTGACCGTGACGAGGCTCATACAATTCTTGCGCCTGTGTTTGGCCAAGATAGCCCAATGCTTGATGTTTATATGGATGACGACACGTTTTTACGTGCTTTTTTTGTAGAAGTATATGACTTGCAGTTCCATGACGATGTAGTGGATGTACTGGAGAGTATGAGCCAATATGGCATTGTTCACGTGCGTAACGAGCAGGAGCTGGTGGATACACTTTGGAATTTGACCCGTGTTGTACAAACTGTTTCTATGGTGGCAATTCTTATTTTGGGGGTTATTTCCTTTGTCATTATTATTAATACCATACGCATAACCGTTAGTTCCCGCCAAGCAGAAATTGGCATCATGAAATATGTAGGCGCCACAGACTGGTTTATACGCTGGCCCTTTATCATAGAAGGCATACTTATCGGGCTTGTGGGGGCCTCTATCCCTGCAATTATATGCGCTGTTGGTTACGATTCTGTTGTGGCCATGGTTACAAATGTGCCCATGCTTGATTTCATGCACTTTATTCCTGGTGACAGGGTGCTGTTTTATGTAGTACCATTTGCATTAATATTGGGGTCGCTGATTGGGCTGTTTGGGTCGGTGGTTTCTGTACGGCAGTATTTGAAGGTTTAGAAGCTGTATTCATAGGCCTGAGCTCCGTCATTGCGAGTCATGTCATCTCACGTCATTGCGAGGAACGAAGTGACGAAGCAATCCAGCAAGAAGCTTCAGATTGCGGCGAGCTTGGATTGCTTCGTCGCTTACGCTCCTCAACGCTTTTAAGTTGACGGGGGGCAAACTATATCCTGGGGGGATACATATGAAAAAAAAGTTTGTGCTTTTTGTACTGATTATGGCGTTTGTGCTTTCAAGCGTACCGCTTATGGCCAACGACTTGGACGATTTGCGTGCCCAGTACGCAGAAGCCCAAGCAGAAGTACAAATGACGGAAGCCGAACTTGCCGCCATTAGCGCCGAAATGCAATACATCCACGACACTATAATGGAGCTGGACATTCGACTGTCTGAGGCAACCGACAACCTGATTAACATTGAAGCCCAGCTTGATACAACAACAGAGCTTTTCGAGCAAATCGAAATCGAGTGGGAAGAGGCACAAGCCGCCCTAGAGCGTCAAAACGAACTGGTACGGGATAGGCTTAGGGAAATACAAATGCAGGGCACAACGGGGATGTTATCGGTTGTATTTCAAGCAACCAGCCTTAGGGATTTTCTTCTTAGGGTGGAATATGTAAACAATATTGCGCGGCGCGACCAGGAAATGATTGCCTTGCTAGAGGCAAATATTGTCGTCGTTCAGCAGATGCAGGACACTTTTGCGCGGCACTTAGACGCAGTTGAATATTTGCAAGAACAGCAAGAGGGCTACATCCTGCAACTGGAAGACATGGAAGAAGAAAAATGGGAGTTTATTTACGCGCTGGTAGCAGACGAGGACAGATACATGGCACTCCTGGCCATGCAACAGCAAGCCGCCGATGAAATGCGTGAAAAAGTAGACGCAGAAGTGGCGCGCATAGAGGCCGAACGAGTCGCCGCCGCCCGAGCCGCCGCAAATGCCCGAGATGCAGAAGTTGCGCGGGCCATCATGAATAATGATGCAGACTTTGCTTGGCCGGCACCCGGTTTCACCCGTATATCCAGCAATTTCGGTTACAGGAACCACCCCACCAGGCGCAGACGCGAGCATCATGATGGGATTGACCTTGCCTCTGCCCGCGGCAACAGGGTCCTTGCCGCAGAAGCCGGTACGGTAATACTATCGAGCTGGCATGGCGGTTACGGCCAAACAGTTATAATCGACCACGGCAACGGGCTTCATACTTTGTATGCCCACAATTCCCGTAACATTGTGCGCGTTGGAGACCGTGTGACCCGCGGCCAGCATATTGCGTATATCGGTTCTACCGGTGTGTCCACAGGGCCACATTTGCACTTTGAAGTGCGGGTTAACGGGCGCCCGACAAACCCCAGGCCGTTTTTGGGGATTTAGTGGCGGGTTTTTAAGAAGATATTTCTTGGGTTGTGTCGGGATTAACCTGTGGATGTTTTATCTTGCGAAAACATGATTAGTGACAACCCCCGCCGCTAACGCGGCACCCCCTTCTCTAGAAGGGGGCTTGTATTTTCTGGCAATGGCGATATATGTCGATTGCGCGGATGCTTCAAGCCCCCTTCCTGGGAAGGGGGTGCCGCGTTAGCGGCGGGGGTTGTTACTAACTGCTTTTCTCAAGGCGGCAATATATTCATGGATTTGCCCCCACCTATACATATAAAAAACATTGCAGTTTCTCTTGATGTATGCTAAAAAAAACAAGCACCTCTAAGATTGGAGCGCATACACATGATAAACAAAAGAAACATAGCAATTGCATTAACCGCAATCACCATAGGCATCCTGCTTGTAACAGCAATATTTTTCACCTCCACCATAAACAAACCCCTCCTCAACGAAACCCTCCACAACCCAAGCTTAAACACACCAATATTCTCCCACACATCGGGCTTCTACCCCCAGCAGTTCTACTTAAATTTAAGCGGCGCAAACCAAGACCAAACAATAAGATTTACCCTAGACGGTAGCACCCCCACCGCCAATTCACAAATATTTACAGACCCCATTCGCATATTTGCGGCAATACCAACTTGGGCAAACAGTCCCATGACCCGTGGCGCACACCCAGGCCCTCTGCCGCGCCTATACTACAACGGGATGGTAGTCAGGGCCCGTATATTTTGCCAAGATAATTATGGCTCTGACACTGTAACCCAGTCCTTTTTTGTAGAGCAGCCAAATACAGGCAGGGGCAATTTCAACATGCAGGTGGTTTCTATTTCTATTGAACCAGAATATTTTGGCCTGCCATATGGCATGTACCCTATGTACAACAGCGACATCAGGCATATGTCCCACGTGGAAATATTTTATCCAAACGGCACGCCAATGCTTTCCCAGTACGCACAACTTAGGGTGGCAGGCAACTGGTCACGGCGCGAACAACAAAAATCCCTTAGGCTAAACTTTAATCACGGTTGCGGTATTATTGACTATGTAAATCTTATACCAGATACCTTCCGCGGTTTTTACGCCCCTCTTGAGCCAGTGACCAGGTTCAGGCACGCAACACTGCGCACAGCTGACTTGCACAATACTACAATGCGCGAGGCCCTAGTAGACCGGGTTACAGAACCACTACGCCCAGAAAACCAAAATGCCATACCCGCTGCCGTGTTTATCAACGGCGAGTTCTGGGGCACCTTTTGTATGCGCGAACACAGGGGACGCACCTTTATTGCAGAGCGTTATCCAGAAATAAATCCAAACTCCGTTACAATGCTAGACTTCTCGTGGAACAGACGCAACTCTGGCGACCATAGCAATTGCACATACCAAAATTGCCACCATGTCCAGGAAATGCCCCAAGACATTCTATATCCTCTAAACCCGTGCCTAGAGGGTGTCCACGAGCCAGAGGGCCCCTTTGGCCCATGGCTTGACCAAGAAGGCAGACTCTCCCGGGCGCACCCGCTTTTTAGGGCGGGCCTTTCAGAAGGGGAAGATGAGAGTTTCGCGTACCGCTCTTGGATGAGAATGTACAATGCCATAATTGGCGGGCGCGTTTACTGCGATAGTTGCATGGAAGAAGCTATTATGCCAGCCCAGTGCGACACCTGCCTGTACGGCCTGGAGATGTCAAACAACGAGGATTTCGAAATAGCCATGCAATTTGTATGCTTTGATAACCTGGTGGACTTTTTTATAGCCTACTTCCATTTCGATAACTGGGACTGGCCGGGCAACAATGTTGTTACGTGGAAGACCAGCAATATCTACCCCAACTCCCCCATTGGCGACGGCAAGTGGCGTTTTGTAATCCATGACTTTGACAATTCCATTGGCAGTGGCCAGTCAAGTATGATTAATACATTTACAACACCGGGCACAAACCGCACCGCCGGCACATGGTATATCACAGACGAATCCCTTATCCCCTACTACCACTGCGTCCAACCTGTGTGGGCGGTTACAAAATGGCAACGGATTTTTGAAAGCGAAATTTTCCGCAATGCCCTTGCCGCCCGTTACGCCACCTATGTGGGCACGGTTTTTAACCCGGCCAGGGTTAACCACTTAATCGACATACTGCAAGCAGAGCGGGAAGCAGATATAGCCGCAAATTTATACCGCTGGAACAAACAAGGGGGCAGCCTAAACTACAGCACACACAACTGGCTGCAAGATGTTAACCACCTGCGGGAATTTTCTAACTCCCGTGGCCGGTACGCAATAAATCATATACGGCACTACTTCAACAGGCACGACCGCCCCCATCTTGGGCTAAACTTACCCCTTGGCGACACCACTATAAACTGGGTAACAGATACAACCATGGGCTTTTTTGATATAGCCGGGGCAGAAATACGGCCAGATTTGTTTGTGCGCGACGGTGTAAGCACCTTTAGCCCCGACGATTTTAGGGGCATTTACCTGCGGGGGCTGCCCATAGAAGTAACGGCGCGGCCTTTTAGTGGCTACAGGTTTTCTCACTTCATTGTTGATGGGGCCAGTAGCATGGCCACCGAAGATAACAGACTAACAATCACAGCCACTACAGCGGATGATATCATTACCGTAACGGCTGTATTTGAACGGAGCTAAGCCATGTTTTACATGCACAACTTCCCAAGCGAGAGCTTTGTTGACCTTACTATGTACCAGTTTGGGCAACGGGAATGCCACCCCAACCACGACGCGCCTCTTGTGAAACACAGGCATTATCTGTTTCATTATGTTTTTTCCGGGAAGGGCGTATTGGAAATAGAGCATGACGGCGTTATGCTGCCCTTTACCGTAGAGCAGGGGCAGGGCTTTCTTATTTTCCCGGGCCATTTTAACAGGTACAAAGCCGACGAAGAAAACCCTTGGCATTACGCATGGGTAGAGTTTGACGGCCTAAAGGCCCGGGACTTGGTAAAGCGGACTGGGCTAAAGGCAAATGCACCCATATACACAAGCTCTGACATGAACGAAACCAGCCGTATGGTTAACGCCCTTAGCAATATAATAAACAGGCCCACCGGCGACCCTATTGAACTAATGTCCTTTTTTTACATGTTTATGAACTGCTTTATTTACTCCTCTGAGTCACGCAGTCAAAACCAAAATTCTATCGGCAGGATGCAGGACTTTTATGTCCAGGAAGCAATAAACTATATCCAGCAAAATTACTATAACGATATTTCTATTAAAGATATCGCTTCCCACTGCAATATACATCGCAGCTACTTGAGCCGTATTTTTAAGGTTGGGCTTGATATTACACCCCAGCTATTTTTGATACGGCACCGTATAGAAGTGGCATGTGAATTGCTCAGGACAACTAAACATTCTGTTGGGGAAATTAGCAGAATGGTGGGATATCCCAACCAGTTAAACTTTTCTCGTACCTTTAGGCGTGAAATGGGTGTCTCGCCCCAGCAGTGGAGGAAGTAGTACAAATAAATATAGCCAAATGTTAGCAGCTTATATCATAATGTGATTTTGCGGATACATTGCGACATATAAATGTCGTGTATTCATATTTACACTATGCATATAAGCTGTTATATTTTGTACACATAACTTGCGTTGCAGGGTGCTGTGTTGTGCAATGTGCACAGTGCAATAGCATACGCACGCAAGTATTTTTGCAAATAGGCAAAATCTCAAAAGCCTAAAGGAGGAAGCAATGAAAAATTTATCATGCACAAAAAAGAAACATAAACGCATACTGATTGCGTTGTTACTGGTTCTTATGATGGGTGTTTTGGTGGCCTGTGGCGGCAACAATGACACAGACACACCAGACGCAACACCTGCACCACAAGACACAACCAACCAAGACCAAGCAGACAACAACGTAGATACCAACGACAATGATGCTGATGCCGATGTTGCCGACGACGCACATGCATACATGTTGCCATTTGACACAGTGGGCCATCTTACCATTATGACATGGGGTTCTTCACCAGTTTTCCTTGAAGACATTGGTCGTGTAGAGCAAACAGAAGAAGACCTCCACGACACACACATGGGCAACCAGTTCATGGCTGTTGCACAGGCCTTTAACGAAATCTTCCCATACATCCAAATCGACTACAATGGCCAAGGCCCAGAATGGCTTGACGGTATGCCTTTTTACCAGCACAGGGACAACTTTACAATGATGTCAGGCCGCCCTGTAGACATCTTTTGGACAAGTGACCTGCCGGCAGAAATTTCCCGTGGCGCGGTAGCTGACTTGACAGTGTTCTCAGACGACCCACGTTTCCAAATGCTAAACCCAACCTTGATGGACATGATGAACATCGAAGGCCGCCAGTTTGGCCTACCTTGGGCAGCAGCACCAGCAGGTGTGTGGGTAAACAGGGCACTTGCGGAAATGAATAACATCGACGTGCCACCAGCAAACTGGACCTGGAACCAGTATCTGGATTTTGTAACAAACTACTCTGCCGACGAGTGGTATGGCACATGGTGGGTTGGTATAGACTCTTTGGTACCAACACTAACACCAGACTTCCATTATCAGCTACGTAACCGTGGCCCCAACGACCCATTTGTTAATATTAACTCACCAGCAATTAGGGGCATCCTAAGCGATATCACCCGCAAAGCAACAACTTCCGGCCAAGGCCTTAACCAGCAGGAGCAAGTTTCCCAAGAATTTATGGACGCAGGCGGCTGGAGCTGGCAAAACGGTATGGCCCTAACAGGCCTTAGAAACGCATGGTTATACGGCTCAGCCTGGACAACACCAGGGGGTGTTGCAACTAGCGAAAACCCCGGTGGTTTCGACGTTTTTCCAAATCCGTCTACACCATATATGCCAAACCATGTTGGCCTTGAAATGGACATTATTGCAGTGCGTAACTTTGCACTTGACGATGGCGACCCATATACACTTACAGACGAGCAGTTCCTATAAATGCGCATAGCATGGGAATTCTTGATTTTTGCTATTGCCGATGCACGCTCCTTGGAAGCGCGTATTAACCAAGAGTTTATTGCCGCTGATGGCAATTGGCGTTCAACTAAAGACCACTCTGTGCCGCTAATCACCGGCCCTGAGTTTGACAGGCAAATGGCCCGTATTTTTGAAACTCCAGGTTGGGTTATGATGGCCGACCGTAATATGTATCCTGGTTTCCACATGATTCTTGACTTGTTTAGAGATGGTTATATTGTGGGTACACAGTTCCGGGATATACCGGGGACACATGAGTTTGAAGGGGAGATACGTAATATCTTCTGGGAATGGAATGCCATGCAGGGTGGTTACTCCTTGGGTGGTATTAGGTTTACAGACCCAGGTTGGCTGGATGCGGTACTTGCCCACTTGCCGGAGTTTAATGATGTTATGAATCAGCGCTGGGCAGAGCGTCATGAGCTTATGAGTGAGCATATTGCTAGGTTTTATCCTATTCCTACCCAAAGGCCTTAGTTTATAGAATGTGCGATGAGTAAGGGTAAACACGATGGCTATTATTGCCTTGTGAAAAGATGAATTGTGACAACCCCCGCCGCTAACGCGGCACCCCCTTCCCAGGAAGGGGGCTTGAAGCATCCGCGCAGTCGGAAGCGTTCGTCATTGACAGAAGATACAAGCCCCCTTCTTGAGAAGGGGGTGGCGCGTTAGCGCCGGGGGTTGTCACTAACTTTAGTTCACAATACAACAATTGCTCCATACGCTTACCCTGCGCCAAACACATCCCCACTACCCCACCACTATGCACAACAATAATTAACCCACCGTTGTCGTTTTTGCCAAAAGCGATCACGCAGTACATTTAGCACACAAACCACCACACAATACCAGCAACACCCGCTACATAAACCAACCAACAAGGGGTGCAAAAATGAAGTTGATAATCCAAACATTTTTGGTATTAGCAATAACATTGGGAGCTGTATTTTTCTTCTTCTCCACAGGAAGCGTAGACCTTGACGCTGTAACCCAAGAGGAAGTGACAGCCGCACGTGCGCTATTACAAAGCACCCTAGCCACCCCCCGCTACACCCATGCAGACTTTATGCGGGAGCATGGCCACATGGTCAATAACATGCCCCCATTTAGCACACATATCCCCCATACAGGCATCCTGGAAGGGGAAAGCTACACAACTTTCACAGTAGATGTACCCACAAGGGGCATCTACTATTTTTCCTTGGACTACGAGCTGTTTAGCACAAGTTTCACATCTGTAACCGTATCCCTGCAAGTAAACGGCCAACAACAACACGAGGAAGCAAACACAATAATCCTCCCCGCCTTTTGGGAAGACGAATCCAAAGACTTCCCACTAAACCGCTTTGGGGACGAATCCCCACCGTCTCGTAGGCAAATATTTGGTATGCAACGTGTCATGCTTTTTGACGTGCTACGCATTTCAGACCGCCCCCTGGGCTTTTTACTTGAAGCAGGGCCAAACACAATCCAAATATTTAACCACACATCCAGGGAAATTGGCCTTGGGGGCTTGGGCGTATATGCCATGGAGCCACTGCCACACTTCCAAGCCCAAGATCCACTTCAGCAAGAGGGCCTAATAACCCTAAACGCCACTATGTACGACCACCTAAACTCCCCATGGGTGCGGCTCACGAATACCCGCAGCCCTGCCCATTACCCAACAGACCCTGTGGATGTACGCATCAACACAGTAAGAATGGGGCGGGTTGGGGACGAGCTTTTTTACAACCTGGAAATTACTCAAGCAGGATATTACCCCATTACACTGTTTACCCGCACAGTAAACAACGACTTCCCTGTGTTTGTATCTGTGCGCATAAACGGCCAAATCCCTTTTGCAGAGGCGGCGTCCTATGTAATACCGCCATTTATGGGGCGGGACTGGCGCAACCATACCATGACATCATCCAGCGGCGAGCCGCTGCTTTTCTACTTCCCGGTAGGCACCCATACCCTGTCAATCCGCACAGAGCTTGACCCGGTTGCCGAGCATATAAGCGACCTATTGCTGGTTATTAACCATATAAACCAGTTTAGCATGGACATAAGAAGAATCGCGGGCCGCCACATAGACGAAAACCGCACATGGCGTTTCACCAGGTACGAGCCATACACCGTAGCCTACCTGGAAGCATATCGCACAGTGCTAACAAGCATTATTTCAGACCTGGCCGCCCATAGCCCCCAGGGGCAGCACTCGATGATATCCACCAACCTGATACAGGCCATCACATTTTTGAACCATCTGCTAGAGCGGCCAGACGAACTGCCTGTTCGCGCAGGCAGACTCATAGACTCTGGTGCGTCTGTACTGCAAATGGTGGGGGTATCCCTGGATTACCTGATGGATGTAGAACTTGACCTAAGCGCCATTTACCTCGGGGGACTTCACGACCTGCCTGGGGCAAGGCCGACCTTTGTACAGTCCACCAGCGCAGGCATACAGCGTTTGTGGTCTAGCTACACTTCCGACAAATATGTAATAAGAAACCAAGAGGGCGCACTTAATGTATGGATGAATGCATCCATTCCCCATGTGGATACCCTGCAACGCCTTATAGACCTTAATTTTACGGCAGAAACAGGTATCGCCGTAAACCTACGGGTAATGCCAGACCAAGGGCGCCTAATTATGTCCCAAGCCGCCAACACCAACCCCGACGTTGCCCTGGGGCTAGAACCTCATTTGCCCTTTGAGTTGGCGTCCCGTGGCGCGTTACTTGACCTTACCCAGTTCAACGACTTCTGGTACTACATGGATAACATAGTCCCAGGCTCTTTGGTTGGCTACGTCTTTAACGAAGGCGTGTACGCTATGCCGGAAGCTATTGACTTTGTGGCACTACTATACCGCTCGGATATATTAAACCAGCTAAACATGGAACTCCCCCAGACCTGGGCAGACGTGGCCCTTATGCAGTCAGAGCTACAGCGTTTTGGGATGAGCTTCTTCCACCCCATAGCAACCGGCCCTGGTATGAAAGGCTTTTACCAGACATCGCCCCTGATTTACCAAAATGGTGGTGCCCTGTTTAACCCAGACGGCCTTACCACGGCAATCAGCCAGCCCCAAGCAGTAGAGGCACTTACTTTCCTGGGGGATTTGTTTACGACTTATGCCCTGCCTGCACAGGTGCCGGTGTTCTTTAACTCTTTCCGCTTTGGGCAAACCCCCTTTGGCATTGTGGACGTACAAACCTATATACTGCTAACAGAAACTGTGCCAGAGCTAACAGGCCTGTGGAATATAGCCCCCTTCCCAGGCACAAGGCAACCAGACGGCAGTATAGACCGCTGGTTTATCGCCAATGGCAGTGCCGCAATAGTGTTTGACAATACAGAAATGCCAGAGGAAGCATGGCAATTTTTGCAGTGGTACATGAGCACAGAAACCCAGGTCGAGTTCACTAACCTGATGATGGCCAATTTTAATATCCTGTGGCGCACAGCCAATATCCACGCCCTGGAGTACCTGCCTATAGAGTACAGGCACAGGCAGGTAATACTGGACTCGATGCAGTGGCTACGCAACCCACCAAGAAGCCCTGGGGGATATATGCTAGAACGCCGCCTGTCAGATATCTGGAACACCATGGCCTTTGAAGGCACATCCGCCCAGGTGGCCATAGACCTGTTGGTGCTGGATGTAAACCGGGAGCTGCAACGCAAAATGGTGGAGTTTGGGTTTGCAGATGAGCTAGGCAACCCACTAAACCCCTATGTAGTACGGGAACTTGATTGGGTAGTAGAGCAAATAGAAAACGCAAGGAGGTAAACATGGCCAAAAAACGACGGAAGCAAACGGCAGACGGCTTTTATGCTGTGGCAATGCTTTTGCCTTATGGGTTACTATTTTCGTTGTTCATAGCACTGCCTGTAGCTGTTGCCATATTCTTATCCCTTACCTATTTCGACTTAGTTTCTGCCCCGACTTTTGCGGGGCTTGCAAACTATATTGCACTTATTACCCAAGACGCGACTTTTTTCAGGTATGTGCTGCCTAACACTTTGCAGTTTGCAATTATTGTTGGCCCTGGGGGCTATGTAATCGCCTTTATGCTGGCGTGGATGTTGGCACAGCTCACACCTGTTCCCCGTACTATTTTGGCCCTTTGTGTTTATATGCCCTCTTTGGCGGGGGGTGTGTTTGTATCTGTTTTGTGGCGGACTATTTTCTCCGGCAACCAAAGCGGGTATGTCAACGCACTGCTATTGCAGTGGAATTTGATAGACCAGCCCATTCAGTTTTTGCAATCGCCAGAGTATTTGATGGGTATCATGATTGTGGTTTCCCTATGGTCGGCAATGGGCATTGGCTTTTTGGCCATGCTTGCAGGGATACTCAATGTTAACGAGGAATTATACGAAGCAGCATATATCGACGGCCTAAACAACCGTTTCCAAGAAATTATTTATATCACAATCCCGTCACTTAAACCCCAAATGCTTTTTGGCGCGGTAATGGCCATTGTGGGTGCTTTTAATAATGGTGGCATTGGGGTTGCCCTTAGCGGCAGCAACCCAACGCCCAACTACGCAGGGCAGTTAATAACCAACCATATAGACGACTTTGGCACCATACGCTTTGAAATGGGATACGCGGCAACAATTTCTGTTATGTTGCTGATAATTGTGTGGGTGTTTTCTAAGCTTGCCTACACATTCTTTGGCGAGAAGGACTAGGGGAGGTATATATGAAAAACAATTTCCAAGGCGCGAAGATAAATCCCACCCGGTTTCATCCTTCCCAGGTTAAGTTTTATTTGATTATCGTGCCCATAGCTATTTTTATGCTTTTGCCTGTAATGTTTATCATAAGCGAAGCCTTTAAGCCCCTTGACGAGCTGTTCCGCTTCCCGCCAACTTTTATAGTAGAGAGGCCCACCCTAGACAATTTTCGGCATATAGGCGAAATGGCTGGGGCAACCGGTGTGCCTGTTAGCCGTTTTATTATCAATTCCCTGATAGTTACAATTTCTACAGTGGTACTAACCGTGCTAATTACAGGTATGACGGCCTATGTATTTTCCAAGAAAAAATTTAAGCTTAACAAAGTACTCTTTAGGCTCAACCAGGCCGCGCTAATGTTTGTTGGCACGGCGGTGGTTATGCCCCGGTACTTGATTATCATGAACATTGGGCTAAATAATAATTTCCTGGCAAACATTGTGCCGCTGCTGGCTATGCCTGTGGGGCTTTTCCTTGTAAAACAGTTTGTTGACACCAATGTCCCAGACGAGCTTATAGAAGCCGCCAAGGTAGACGGCGCCGGGGAGCTTAGGATTCTTTTTGGAATTGTGTTTCCACTAATTGTGCCGGCTCTTGCAACTGTATGCATACTTACTTTCCAAGTAGTGTGGGGCTCTACAGAGGCGTCTGCTATGTTTATTGAAGACGACACGCTACGGACATTCCCATTCTTGCTAAACACCTTTACAACTGCGGCGGGCGCAAACCCTGTGTTACAGGGGGTTAGTGCGGCGGCGGGTCTAATAATGTTTATTCCAAACTTGATTATATTTATCGCAATGCAAAGCAGGGTAATGAACACCATGAGCCATTCTGGCATTAAGTAGGGGGTGCCAAAGATGAAGACATTAGCCGCGCTTATATTAGCCGTTATTTTTGCATTTGCGCCCCTTGTGGCCTATGCAGACAAGTCCACTACCCAAACATATTCCCAAAGCCGCCTTTTTGGATTGTCCCGCACACAGGATGCTTATTTACCGGGCTTTAACATATCCAACCTGGGGCTGCGCAACCCGTCTAGCATGGCAATGTGCGCCAGCGACATGCTGTTTATTGCGGATACAGACAACAGGCGCATTGTGGTTTTTGACACAAGCACAACAGAAGTTGTGATGTATATAGAGCACCCTGGCTTTACCAGCCCACGGGGTGTGTTTGTTACAGCCGACGATATCTTATATGTGGCCGATGCTTCGGCTGGGGCTGTGTTTATGCTAACCACCCAAGGGGAATATATCCGCACCTTTTTGGAGCCGTCGGATATGCCTTTAATGGAAATCCCCTTTGCCCCAGTGCGCATTGCAGTAGACGGGCGGGGCAATATGTACATTGTTGGTGAGGGTGTTTTTAACGGCATCATCCATATTTCCAACGAAGGTGAATTTCTTGGCTTTTTTGCGGCAAACCATACTAATTTGACTATGCTACAACGGATACAAAACATATTTTTTACAGAGCGGCAACTGGAAGGCCTTATGGACAGGAACCCGCTGACTTTTTCTAATGTAACCGTTGACAGCCGTGGCGTTGTGTTTACAACTACCATGGGCCCAAGTGAAGCGCTAAACGGCGAAGGCCTAAAGCGTCATGATATGTCTGGCCGCAATACTATTACGGCGTCTACATTTGGCACGGCCTTTAATGACGTGGTTGTAGACGGGTCGGGCATAGTATTTGTTTCTGATGCAGGGGGGGCTATCCGCGCTTTTACCAACAGCGGCGAGCTGATTTTCATGTTTACCGCCCAGCGGGGCATTGGTGACGGCCACGAGGATATTGCCGGCTGGTTTAGGCAACTGCAATCTA
>Ga0123355_10007446_pt1 | contig 16403 bp, 15 predicted proteins | sample TergutEmb28metaG_3_FD_89872 | JGI IMG/M metagenome (GOLD analysis project Ga0123355, IMG submission 89872) | Embiratermes neotenicus P1 segment gut microbial communities from Petit-Saut dam, French Guiana - Emb289 P1 | ecosystem: Host-associated > Arthropoda: Insects > Digestive system > Gut ...
CCACCCATGAAATAACAACCAGTTAGTCGCAGACTCCTGAAGATGGTCGTATTAACGGCCGAAACATGTTGAGTAATGAATGAATATTAAATAATAAAATAAGTGGTATCAAGTTGGTTTTTTTCTCTTTACGCAACTATAGGTACGTAATCTATTTATTGATTTTCAAGCAGCATAAGGCACTGTAAGGAGAAAGGAAATATGAAGTGAAATACATAAACTAGGTTTCCCAAAAAAATTAGTTAAATTGTGCACAAGTTTAAATAATGAAATATATGTGAAGGTTAAAACTAGTAAACATTTATCATGTGAATTTAAAGTTAACACATGTTTGAGTCAAGGAGATGGTATTGCCCTATTGCTATTTAATTCAGTGTGGGAAACTGCAATTAGAAGATCTAAAGGAGAATCTTGGGAAACCATATTTAACAAATGTAGTCGAATTATGGCATATGCTGATGATGTGCTTAATATAAAAGAAGATTACAAGATGTTCAAGAAGTAATTACATCGCTGGTCAAACAAACAAATAAGATGGGATTAGATATACATGAAAAAAATCAAAATTTATGATAGTATCATGCAAACCTTAATATGAAAACGATTATGTAAAAATTAGTACATATAATTTTGAAATAGCGAAAGACTATACGTATCTTCGTATAATTCTAACAAATAAAAAGAAACTAAGACCAAAGAATTAAAAAAGAATTATGGACACAAAAAGAGCATATTATGCACTTGTACCTCTACTAAAGAGGCAGTCAGTGCTAAGAGCAGTAAATATAAAATTCTGTAAGACATTAATAAGACCAGTGGCAACATGTCGAGCAGAATCTTGGGCACAGAATAAAGATATTGTTCAACAGCTGGCTACTTTTTAAGTAAAAGTCTTAAGAAGAAAGTTTTGGGGAATTAAAGTACACGAAAATTGGAGAATGCAATTATAATAAATGAAATAATGCAGGTGTTTGGCAATTTAGATAAACTTTCATTTGTCAGAATACGTCGGTTGAATTGGATTGGTCATGTTAACAGAATGGGCGGTAAAAGAAAAGTAAGGCATGTATTTTACATTCATCCTCAGGGAAGTCAACTAACTGGATGACCAAAATACAGATGGCGGAGTTGTGTACAGACAGATATTTATAAAGGCATTATTACAAATCAGAAACACAACAAAATAAACGGAGATATATGGAGACATTTTGGAAAACAAATGAACAAAGAAACAAAATGAAGAATTCACAACATTACAGCTAAAGCAGCATCGAAACTTGGAAGTGAAGCCTGGGTACTGAGGAAAAGAGAGGAACAATGTTTAGAAACAGCATAGATAAAATTTTTGAGACACTTACTTGGAATAACAAAACTAAATAAAGAAAAGAATCACTGTATTAGGGGAAAAAATGGGAGCACAGAACATAGTAAAGGAAATAAAACAGTACCAGAAGAAGTGACTACAACATGTACAGAGGATGGACACAAACAGACTACCAAAACAGGAGCACAAAACACAGCAAAGGAAATAAAACAGTACCAGGGAAAGTGGCTACAGCATGTACAGAGGATGGACACAGACTAGCAAAACAGGAGCACAGGACATAGTAAAGGAAATAAAACAGTACCAGGGAAAGTGGCTACAACACGTACAGCAGAGGATGGACACAAACAGACTACCAAAACAGGAGCACAGAACATAGTAAAGGAAATAAAACAGTACCAGGGAAAGTGGCTACAACACGTACAGCAGAGGATGGACACAGACAGACTACCAAAACAAACACTACAATATCAACCAGAAGGACGAAGGAACATAGGACAACCGAGGAAGAGATGGAGGGACCAACTTCATCTTGAGGAGTAACAAACATGAAACACGCCTAACCCTTCAGGAACATGATGATGATAAATCAGAGAGAAAAAAAACTGAGCTGACTGGGAGAAATCCTTAAGGAGGGGAAGGTCAGCATTGGCCTGTACTGCCATCAAAGAAGAATAAGAATAAGAATAACATGAAGAAGTATGTATAAAAACAGATATCCTATTCACCATATATGCTAAAATATTTCTATAGGTTTAAAGAATTTCCTGAGATTTACTTCTCTTCTGATAGAAAACTTTGTTTTAACATACTTATGTTTGAAGAATAAGAGACCAACTTGATGTCACTAATTATTAAGTTTTATTTCACTTCTTCTATGCTCATCATATTTCGGATAATAATACGTCCATCATCAGGAGCCTGCGACTTTTCTATTGTATCACCACATTGGTCGCGTGTTCTTGTTTCGCTGCGTGTTGGGAGTTTCGATGTGGCTGGGTTGGGGTGGTATCTGTGTGGCAGGCTGAGGCCGACTTCAGCCTGCCACACGGATACCACCCCAACCCAGCCACACCGAAACTCCAACACACATCGAAACAAGAACACACGACCAATGTGGTGGTACAATGGAAAAGTCGCAAGCTCCTGATGATGGTCGTATTAATATCCGAAAAATGTTGAGCATAGAAGAAGTGAAATAAAATTTAATAACTAGTGACATCAAGTTGGTCTCTTATTCTTTAAATATCACAATGATGCGTGGTCCAATATACATAAGAAATACTTATGTTTACTGCAACACTCACAAATTATTTATATACCTCTCCAAGCAGCTGTTCTTATTCTTTTTCATGTCAAAATGATGCAGACATGAATAACTACCCTTCAAAAATGCCTCTGCTTGTTCCATGAACACTTTTGTAAAGTCCATACCCTCTTGGTCTCCTGTCATGTCACATCTGAAATTACTGATAAGCACCAATAAACTTACGCTACAGTCACCTCAAGCACTGTGAACTGTCCATTCAAGGTATTCCCAGCTCAGATTTGAATTGCGAGGGAAAGTCATTAAATAACAGGAATTTTATTCTAAAGTGCATGGAAAAGTATGCACAATGAAAAATCTTATTTCGGGATACAAAATGGCTCCTTAGCAATACGTCATATAGGGGTCGTGACAATCAAGCAGTTTGAGCCTGCGCAGTAGGCTGGTCAACATGGCTGCTCCACTGTCAACTTGCACCGTGGAAGATCAACGAAGTGTTATTCGTTTTTTGTGGTCAGAAGGTGTGAAACCTTCTGAAATCTACAGAAGAATGAGGGTTCAGTATGGAGACAGTTGTTTGAGTCAGGGGACAGTGTATGAATGGGTGGAAAGATTTCAAAACAGACAACAAAATGTCAGTGATGAACACCGGAGTGGGAGACCAGTTAGTGTGGCAAGTGAGACAGTGAAACAGCAGGTCGAGCTTTTTTCTAGAGGGCATCCGCAAGCTTGTGGACGGGTGGACCAAGTGTGTTGCGAAGCAGGGGGACCATGTCGAAAAATAAGACACAAACAATTTCTGTAATTACTCTTGTAAAAAAGTTATTATAAAATTCCTGTTATTTAATGACTTACCCTCGTATAAACCCCTCCATTACCCTTTATCATTGGGGTCTTTTAAATCCAATGCAGCTGCTGACAGCTAGGGACCCTTCTATTTTAAAAGCCCATTGCAGCACCTGCCAAAATTTCCCATTGTATTTCATACTTATGTGAACATAAAATCGTCATATAAAAAGTACAATCATAATAATGAATCCACCTACATATGCTCAAAATGTGTTTCACCTGTTTGTATGCAGCTTAGTTTAGGATCATCTTTAAATTTGTTCATTTTCACATCACATTTTAGATTCTGGAATAATTCATTTCAGACATCTGCTTGTATAAATGAGGTACATAGTGCTAAGAAATTTGGAGCCAACTGTACATGAGCACGTCATCATATTTTGGCAGGAAGTTGTGTAGTTTTAAATCTTATATTGATGTTTAAGTTTTGTGGTATGGTGGGACAAATGAATTCATATTCCTTTTTGAACTCGGTGGAAAATGACACTTATCAAAATCCATTCCATTCCATCTGTGGTGCTACAGCGCCTTCTGCACCCTGACCTCCCTCAGAAGACACCTCCATTCTTCTCTGTCTTCTGCTTGTCTCCTCCACCCTTGTATTCCATGGACCTGTGATTGTCTCTCTGGACTTACTCCCATCTTGTTCTTGGTTTTCCCACTGGTCTTGTACTATGAAATTTCCCATTAAGAACCTTGTTTTGGTATCCTTTCATCCTCCTTTCTTATACGATCGACCAATCCCAGCTAATTTTAATACCATTCATGATATTTAGATTTTAGTACTTTTCAAATTGGTCTGTGCAATATGGAAAAAAAACAAGTATTTCCTTCATTTTGCTGTACAGATTTCTATGTGATTTTTAGGGGAGTTTAAGACTCTGCAAAAAGCAACTATTAGCTTACACATACCTGTCCGTCCACACAGAACAATTTGGCTCCCATTGGATGGATTTTCATTAAATTTTACATTTCAGGACTGTTAAAGAAATATGTCATGAAAACTCAAGTTCATGAAAATTTGACAGGAATAATAGGTAGTTTACATATGTAAGCATACTGATAAACATGCATTCTCCACCAGCAGAGGGTAGTTTCTGTAACAAGCATGGAAAATCTCTGAAACCATCCACATTACAAGGCTACAACAGACACACAGGGTACGTGGACAAACTGCATGACGATCTCCCCCTCCATTAGCAGACAACCCTGGCAATGGACAACAAAGCTGTTTTTCCACGTTCTGCACCTTAACATTCTCAATAATTTCATCATTCCTGCCTCTTGTGGTTCAAAATTATCACAAAAGCAATTCAGTCTGACACTAGTGTGGGGCCTGATACAAAAGGCAGAAAGGGTACCTTGACATCAGACCACAAAACAAGGTAAGCCCTATCAGTCAACTAAAGAGACTAGACACTAGCCTTTGGAAAGGAAGAGTATTTGACATTCTGCATGCTCCACTAAAACCAAAGAAATAAGAACAAAATTCAAGCATCCAGAATGCAACGTGGGGTCGTATGCTAGCCCATGTTTCGAGGTAATCACACCAAATTGCATTTCTGACCAAATCGTACTAAACTGGAAATGCGAAGCAAAAAACATAAACGGATGTTCCTGCTGTAATACCTGAACTGATATTTGTCAGTAGAACCTTCTTGATGAAATAACAAGGGTCAAACAGTGTGTGGATTTTGTAACAGGCGTCATGATATAAGAGACTTCCGTAATAGCCTTTATACATGTACTTGTTTAATTTTGCCACTATGGAAGGGGGGGAATAAGAATGGCTGCTTGGAGATATCTGTAAATAATTTGTGACTACTGCAAATATCATACGGGTGAATTACCCCTCACAAGTGGGCATTTTAACTGAAATTAAATTTTAGAAAACTTTCTTTTAACTACACAAGCCTTTTAGACAAATATGGTGAGAAATAGAGCAGAAAATTTTAAAAGTGTCAAGGCATAATGGGATACTGTTTTTGCCTTTGGACAAAAAGGGCACATATATTTACTGAGGCATTTGAAAGAGTGTCCAGCTTCAAATATCTTGGCAACGTAATACATAAAGAAGGAAGGATTAGTGAATATGTAAAAGACAGAATACAAGTAGGAAATAGAGCATATGCAGCTAACCATCATGTGCTAAAAAGCGAGATTATAAAGAGATCTGCTAAAATGTAAATATACAAAATGCTGATAAGACCAGCAGTAACACGTGGATCTGAAACCTGTACCCTCACAAAATATGATGAGAATTTGTTAAGGATTTTCGAAAGGAAAAATACCGCGGAAGATCTACGGGCCAAACCAAGAGGGGGATACCTGGAGAATTACAAATAATGGAGAAATGAATAGATCCATAAATGTGGAGGATATTGTGAAATTTATAAAAGCTCAAAGAATAAGATGGCTGGGACATGTACATAGAATGGAAGTGGGAGTGATGCCAAGAAAGATGATGGAAGGAAGACTGTTTGTAAGAAGAAGAAAAGGAAGACCTTGTCTGAGGTGGAAGAATGATGTGGTAGCAAACCTGAAAGTAATGAAGATAAAGCAGTGGATGAAGAAGATGAAAGACAGACAGAAATGGAGACTGACTGTTGAGGAGACCAAGGCTTACCGAGGGCTGTAGTGCAGAAAGGAAGGAAGGGAGGAAGGAAGGAAGGAAGGGAGAGAGGAAGGAAGGACGGGAGAAAGGAAGGAAGGGAGGGAGGGAGGAAGGAAGGGAGGAAGGAACGAAGGAAGGTGGGAAGGAAGGATATTTACTGAGGCAGTATTTTAGTTTGCCTGTTAAAGGTTAAAAAACAAGCATTACCGCTCAACTGAAATTGACAGCAGCTCTAACATATACAGAAAGCAAAGACTATACATAAAATTTACATTCCACACAAGCGTTAATACCCATCTAGCATACCTGAAGTTGTTGATGAAACAGCTGCGTCTCCTCCATTCTTAGCTGTGTCTATGCCGTTCAGCACAATATATTTACTTTTGAGATCACTACGAAGATTCGCTGAGCGATTTTCAAATAGCTCAAACTCAATACGAGTCAATAACACCCGTGGAACTGATGCTGCAAGACGTTTATCTATGCTATCCTCTTCAGAACCTTGGCTGGCTGTCAAAGACAAGCACAGAGCTGCGGTCACAGGATCACCACCGGATGCAGGCATCGTATTCCAGTCTCACAGTCTACTGTAAGTACAAAACACAATGCGAATACATTTAAAGGTAACAGAGTCATTCTTCTCTATAATTAAACCTTTCATTTGAACACTAAGAAGTTGTACACCTTTGTTAAAATCTACAGAATCTAACGCATAACCGTTTTCAGTTCTTCACTTGCAGACACTCTGAAGATCTGCTGTATTATATGCAACAAGAAATATTTACATGTAAACAAGCCAATACTACAACACCAACAACAACAAACACTTGGATTTGTACCATGCTATTCACATCTGGTCGAACAGAACACAGAGTTTGGGAGAGTTTTAAGATTAGCTAACGTGACTGCCAGAACAAACTGACAAAAGAACCTTGGTTTTGTGACACATTTGTTAGTTTGCCCCAAGTCCAAAGTGTAATCCAGCTTCATAAACACACAAACTCATGGTCTAACCTTGATTTAGACATACACACAGTCTAACCTTGGTTTACAAATCCAAACGCCATCCTTGGCCTGCACGCATAAACCCAAATCCTAACCTTCGTCTCCGCAAAGAAAAGCCTAACCTTCGCTTACACGCACCCGAACACACACACATATGCACAACTCGATGCCTTTGTTTTATCTGTGTTGGCCAATTTGTTGGCTTTTGCGACCCATGTATGAAAATGGCGAAATTGTATAATAAGTGGCAAGCATGTAACACAGAACGAAGGCCTATTATGATTACGCTTACATGCTCACATATAAATACTGTTTTAGGTATCAATAACATTATTTCGAAGCATTAGATAACGCAGTGTTGTAAAACAGTCGTGTGCTACAGCACAAATAATCTCCATTACATTATACATCAGTGCGGCATCGTTTCAGCATAACCAAGCGTCAGAAGCACAATAATAAAACGTACAACTAATAATGTACTTTACGAGCCTACATACTAACAAACTTAATGCCATAAACGCACTCCGCTACACTATAATAGTACATAACCATCACACACAACGATGTCATGACAATAAACACACGTTCATAAAATCTGTTACTATTCTCTGAACACTGACCCATTTATGTGTATTTCCTTCGAAACCTCGTGTACCAGGAATTATTCCAATCCAGATATATCATATGCACCCAAAAACTACAACCGCGAACACCGAAAGATCACAACACATGCCGCTTATCTATTTCCGGTTGTTCTGACTGTTACCACATCAGTCATTCATCAGTGTTGTGTTACCACATAAGTTTCTCACATTTTACAGTCGTCAAGCATAAAGTCAACTGCTACTCGCTTTCATTCATACCTTAACATTGCGATATTAAAATAACTGTAAGTATTCCATGAATACGTAGAATTATTTTAGGTTAGACGGCATCCCGCCATTAACATATAACTTATGTTGATTAGAGTTGCACCGTGGCACGTCTGCGGGTCGAAGATGGAATTCAACAAATCTTTTATCCATGACGGCTAGGAGATTTGGCCACAGATAATCGTTCGCTTCTGTTTTTCTAGTTGACGCAGCGATGATGCAGCATGTGTAATGCAAATGAGTAGCGATTATAGTAAATTCGACTGGAATGAACATGATTGACAGACAGCTGATTAGAGAATGATCTAAAGTACATGTAATCTGTATGAGTCACGAACACTGTCTTCACAGACCACTTGTTAGCTGTAGTGTTAGCGTGTTTTGATTTTATGTAGAATTTAATGTCGTTAATGTATATTCTTAAGAACAACTATAAATGGCCAGCTCAGGTGACGTACTATATCGTTAAGTTACGAATAACAGGTGAAGTGAAATCCCTGTGGACACCATGAGAGGAATGTTTTATGGTTTCTTGTTTCTTCTAGACTCCAAAGGCTGAAAATATGTGGAAATCACTTTCGTGAGATTGCGTCCTTACAAGAATATGATCTTTTTTGTACTGATAAGGTGCCTTCGTCTTGTGCTTATCCACTTTTCTTCTTAAATTCTAAAGGCACTTCTGTCCCAAAGAAACGTACGGTACGTTATCTCACCGTAAAATATTCCTACAAACATCACTGCTATTATACTAGTTATCCCACATGCGAGTTGTGTCCCTTACTGAAAAACATATGCCCCACCCCCCCAAACCTATAGAAAATTTAAATCTTTATGCCATACTTGCGAGGCTCGTTAGACAAGACAAATCTACCTTTGAAGCAACACATCTTTCATCAACTGTGATTTCCTTCTCTGTATGATACAGAGATCAGAACTTATCAGCCAAAAAGGTAAGACACATTTGACCTCATAAAGTAGTTCACAGGTATGGTGTGAGCTAAATGTCAGGAAGTTTTGTCAGTATTCATAAATTTGCCGAAACTTGCAGAGGCACAATTTTCCTCCACCAGGACATATACAAGCACTCTAATTCATCAGGAGTCTTCATAACAGTATTTGTCACATCCCTTGACACAAAGGGATGTGACAAATACTGTTTGTGCTCTGTGGTCCTTTCAGTGGCAGTGAATAGTGAAGCAATCACTTAATACTTCGCTGCATTCAGAGTTGGCTGGCTGGGAGTGGCTCAGTAAAACATAGACATTCAAGCCAGATGAAATTTATTTTACTGTTCGGTGATGGTGCAATGATACAGAGTGGCATACCCACATCTCTATGAATTGGAGAAGATATACTGAGTATCACACATGTGTGACCAGAAGCCCTAAACTCCTCTCTTTTCATGGCATTAACACAGGCATCATAGTCATCCTTTCCGGACCATGGCAATGATGATAATCAATGTAACAGCCTTTACTTGCTTCTTGGAGGTATGCCTTTTTGGCTATTAAAGACACCATGCAGTAGAGCTTGGATCATAAACAGGGGAGTGGGGAAAATTGGTGAATGCAAGATTAAAATTGTATTCCATTGCAAAACCTGTTGATTTGTGGATATGATTCCTAGGAACTCCGCAAATTTTTATGTAGTCTCCCAATAATTTTGCTCCATACATGTGGAGAAACAGATGCGAGCCACCACCTGCTGTTAGATTTGTGCTCTGTGGATGTGACCTCCAGAAGTTCAGGGAAAATTTACGTGCAAGTAACTCAAAAACTTGGCTCTGTATATGCAGGGAAACTGGTATCGGGGACTTCCACAGTCTCCTGTACATTCTAATTTCATTTTTACCATAAATTACAGCAAGAATATTTGTACAATTTTCCCAACTGCTATAATCCTACATCCTAATTTCTTACAGTACGATTGTCATAATATTCTAATTTATTTTTTACCATCAATAACAGAAGGAATATTTGTAAGATTTTCCCTACACCTGGTATCAGACTTAGATGACATGGTGCCCATGTACATTCCTATTTCCTTTTTAACATCCATTACAGAAGGGTTGCCCAACTTCAACCCACAGAGGGCCACATAATTAACAACTCACCTCTGGGCCACACTTGCGTAGACATATCGAAAGGGGGGCACCAGATTCACTAGAATGCTGCTATTTACAAACATTATGTTATGCTTAAAATATGGTGGAATGAAAAGGCAGTAGGCATACTAAACTTGGTAAAACAAAAAAAAAATATTGGTTTACTGTGTGCTCCCTTACAAGTGATAAGTTGTAGTTTGTAAACATTTCCTCTTGCAATAAAGTTGTCATATTATGTTTTGTACACTTATTATATTGTGTTTGTTAAAAGTATTGATGAAATTATTCAGGTGACCAGGGCCTGGTAGCTCAGCCAGTATAGCGAGTGACTACGGGCTGGACGGTCCGGGATCGAATCCTGGTGGGGACAAGATTTTCCGCCTGTCCACACTGGCCCTGGGGCCCACCCAGCCTCCTGTAAAATGGGTATCAGGTCTTTCCCAGGGGTAAATTGCAGCCAGGGCATTCTGCTGACCACTCACCCCCTTCTAGTGCTGCGGTCATGTAAGAGTAGAACTATAACTCTACCCACCCTCTGGGCCACATCAGGCCTGCAATGGGATCACTTTACCTTTATTCAGGTGACCAAGGTCAGCAAATAACTTCAAGTGCCAAATGTTGGCCAGTCCTGAATTACACCATGCATATTGGTACAATTTACTCCTACATGTTTCGCAGCACTGTCATGATTAAAAGGGTACAACACAACAAACGACAGTAGGCTACTGGGTTTAGATCAACTTCACAATACATTATTTATTCAAATATATTAAAATTATCTTCCAAAATATCCCCCCGAAGGTATCCCAACTTTGGTGTAGTGATGGGGCTTGTGTGGTCACATGATCCTGAGAGCTATGCTGGTGGTAGCTTATATGCTACTGGTAGGGCCTCCCATGCCATACAGGTCAAGGGTGATGACCCAGACAAAAAGGGATACCCTGGCCCTCCAGGTTGGAAGTTGGGTGTGAGGCTAACAACCCCACTCCGTAAAACAAAATATTGTTACAAAACCTCAAGGAAATGAAACTGGATGGATACCTCGGCAATGACATGGAACAATACACAAAGTTCTGCGGCTAAGGACACAGAACAAATTAGAATTAAACATTGGTATGTGGAACGTTTGTTCATTGTATAGAGGAGCGTTAAAGATGCTTATAAATTAGCTTAGTTCTTATAAAGAAGATATAGTAGCTCTCCAAACGATAGGCTGGACTGGCAGTGGAGTTCAGGAAAAATGAGACTGCACCCCGTTCTATCATGATAGCTCAGTTGGTATAGCAACTTGGTATGGGCTGGACGGTCTGGGGATCTAATGTAGTGTAGTCAGTATAGTGACTATGGGCTGGACGGTCCAGGGATCGAATCCCGGTGGGAGCGAGATTTTCTGCACCTGTCCAGACCAGCCCTGGGGCCCACCCAGCCTCCTGTAAAATGGGTACCGGGTCTTTCCTGGGGGCAAAGAGCGGCTGTAGCGTGACGCTGACCCCTCACCCCATTCTAGTGTAAGAAGTAAAGAGTAGAGCTATACCTCTACTCCCCCTATGGGCTGTACAGCCTGTACAGAGCCTCAGTGCCTGTACTAGGGTGCAGTTTACCTTACCTTTTACCCCGTTCTATAGCTGTGACAACAAAGATCATATACTGAGTACTGAGTTTCTAGTTTCTAAAAGAATCAAACATTTAATTACAGGTTTTAAACCTATTACCCCTAGAATTTGCACTCTGAGAATTAGGGGAAAATTTTTAATTAGTTTCGTTAATGGCTATGCACCTACAGAGATATCTGATGAAGAAGAGACGGGTTTTCTGATGCCCTAAAAAGGGCCTACGACACAAGCCCAAGAAATAATATAAAAATGGTTCTTGGTGACTTTAATGCCCAGGTGGGCAAGGAATCTGTTAATTTTCCTACAATTGGCAATTACAATCTTCACAGCCTCACGAACGACAATGGATCCCGACTAATGCAGTTTGCACTATCACGGAGTATGATCGTAGGATCAACATTCTACCCACATAAAGATATCCAGCGTACATGGAGGTCACCTGATGGTGTAACATTCAATCAGATAGATCATCTTTTAATTGACAGAAGACAAATCTAACTTAACAGATGTCAGGTCATATCGAGATACCAATATTGATTCAGACCATTATTTGTTTATTGCCTGTCTAAGAGCTCGAATATCAAATGTTAAGCAAGTAATTGGCATTAGAACCAATAAATACAATGTATCAAAACTGACATCTACTGAAGTGGCGGAACAATACAGGCAACAAACAGAAGAAAAGTTAAATCATGTTACCCTTACTGAACAGGACAATGGAGAAGAATTGTGGGAGAGATGTAAAACAATCATTATTTCTGTAGTTGGTGGGGTGCTGGGCATCATGGAAACAGCAAATGAAGGAATGTGGTCTGATGATGAATGTCAGGCTGCCACAGAAGATAGAAAGCATACAGGAAGATGCAACAAGGATATGGTACCAGAAGCTTAATAGAAGAGTACAAAGAAAAGAGAAGAAAATAAAAAAACAATTCATAAAAGAAAGAAAGAAAAAAAAAGGATGAATGTGGAATTAGAAAATATGGAATTGCTGAGGAAACAACAAAATTGCAGAAAATTTTACAAGGAAATTAGCATGGCGAGAAAGTAATTTAAGCCAAGAGTCCATATATGAAGGAATGAGGATGGATCATTAATAAGTAATGAAAAGGAGATACTCGACAGATGGGTAAGACACTTCGACAAATTATTAAATGGAAGGATAATGAATGTGTTACTTTTACTACCACAAGTATTAATCAAACATTGAAAGCAAAGACAGAGGACACAATAGACGCCCCCACTAACGACGAAACTGAAACAGCAGAAATTAAAAAATAATAAAGCTCATGGGACAGACAATATTCCAGCTGAACTACTAAAGTTCAGCAGTGATAGACTAAAGCATATATTTTCTTCAATGTGGATCAATGAAGAAATCCCGTAAGAGTGGCTTCAAGGAATTATATGTCCACTGCATAAGAAAGGTGACCAGCTGGAATGTGTTAATTGTAAAGAAATCATTCTGTTAAATGTAACAAAGAAGGTATTTTCTAACATCTTGTACACCAAGACTCCTTCCTCATGTAGAAAGCAAGCTTGGACATAACAGGCGGGGTTTCACCCAGGAAAGTCAACAATAAATCAGATTTTTGGATTGTGATGATAAATCAGATTTTTGGATTGCGACAAATTTTGGAATAGACGAAAGAATTTAGAATTTCCATCCACCTACTTTTTGTTGATTTCAAAAGTGCATATGACAGCATTGAAAGGGAGCAAATGTACGTAGCCATGAATGAATTAAATATTCCACAGAAATTAATACGGTTAGTGAGAATGATAATGTCTAATACGCAGAGACAGATTAACCTTTCGGTGCCAGAATTATTTTTTTAAATTTTAGCACACACTGTATATAAAATGTGAATAAAACAGGAACCAAATACGTTAGAATTATGAAACAAACTGCATTTTGAAGAGAAAAAATGGAGAGTATATACCATGTTTAAAATATTCAGTGCCTATATTTGTTGAATAAATATATAAAATGCAACGTTTAGAGGTTAGCGGTGCGGTACGACCACTATAGGGGCCGTTAGGCGTTAAAGGGTTAATAATACACAAGGGTGTCCCACAAGGAGACGCACTGGCACGTCTTCTTTTTAATATAACATTAGAACATGTAATTAGAAAATCAGGCATACAATCAAGAGGCACCACATTCTACAAGTCGGTCCAACTTATGGTCTATGCTGATGACATAGTTATCATTGGCAGAACTTTAGCATCAATGAAAGAAGATTTTCAGTTACTTGAAGAGACAAGTAAAGAAGTGGGATAGTCATCAACGAAGGCAAAACCAAACACTTGGTAGCAGCTAACACCTAGAATTGCAGCAAACCCCGCGCCAATGAAGGTGGAAGAGCTTTGGAAGCGTTGACAGCTATACGTATCTTGGTTAATTGGTGAATGGCGACCAGAATGTCTCAGAAGAAATTACAAACCACCTTATGGCTTTTTTTTTGAATGGAAGCATCACGATGTGCTTGTGATGTAATACAATGCTATATAATGAACGTTAGCACAATCACTTTATTATTTAAGGTAATATCAGGCTACATGTTTCGACCAAAACTTAGTCATCTTCAGGCTTATATTTACAATTGTGTTACCAGATACTGTGCACAATTTGGGATCCCATCGTGTTTACAGTCGTGGAATACATCCAGTTACGTTTGTCTAAAAGGGCGTGAAGTGCGCCTATAGGGTTGGGGTATGTAAAATTGTCTCTTAAAATGTATTTTACAGATTGTGTCTAAAAATGTTTGGACACAATCTGTAAAATACATTTTAAGAGACAATTTTATGGACCCCAACCCCATACTCACATTTCACACCCTTTTAGACAAGCGTTTTAACTACATGTATTCCACGACTGTAAACGCAATGGGATCCCAAAGTGTGCACAGTATCTGGTAACACAATTGTTAATATAGGCCTGAAGGTGACTAAGTTTTAGTCAAAACATGTAGCCTGGTATTACCTAAAATAATAAAGTGATTGTGCTAACGTTCATTATATAGTATTATATTACACCTTATAGCTGCCAATAGATCATATTTTGGACCAAAAATTCAGTTTAAGTCACAGTTACTTTCCAGGAAGACAAAAATTTTTATACATAAAAAAAACACTTGTGAGGCCAGTAGTTACATATTCTGCAGAAATCTGGACTAGGAAAAGATATGACGAAAGATGACTGAGTATCTTCGAAAGGTAAATCCTTCACACAATATTTGGTCCGATATGCGAGGGAGGGCAGTGGTGGAAGAGGTACAATACAGAACTGGAATAGTTTTACAATGAACCAAACACAGTTAACATAATAAAATTCAGTAGACTGAGGTGGGCATGCCATATTGTGCAAATGGATAAAAATGAATTACCTAAAAAGATATTGTGAACAAACCCTGGAGGTAACCAAGGATGTGGTCAACTGAAATCAAGAGGGATTAACAGGGTGGAGGAAGACACAAGGAAACTGGGTTGTAGAAATTGGTGGGAGGATGCCCAGGTTAGAAGTCGCTGGTGACATTTCCTTGAGGAGGCCAAGGCCCACCCAGGGATGATGATGATGATGATGATCTTCCTAAATATATGTGATAATCATTAGATTGATATCTACATGTTCACTATTTTTACAGTCTTCCAAATTATTCACCCCAACCATGTAACTTATTCTTTATCAGCGACCACGAATTAGGTTCGGCCCTGCGGCCTGCTCCAAGCAAATTAAATCCTCAGACACGTGGTGCAACCTGCAGAGGGGATCACTCCACCATGAGTTGTCTAATAAACAGGAAAACACTCATAAATGTGGAAATAGATCCATGAACCAAAGCAAGATTCAAACCCATAATTCCAGTGGTGAAAATATAATTATTTTTCAACAAAAATCACAATTTATAGAAATTCAACTGCACTGCCTGAGGTAGTCACGATATCAGTCATTGGAAACAAAGATGGGTACAAATGCAAATCCAGTCATACCCCAGAATAGTGCCACTGTTGGTTCAATGCAGTTTGCGGTAGTATGGTGGAGGCAAATCAGAACAATTTAACTGATAACATACTATTCAAACAATGCCTGCAGAATTTTTAATGAAAATTTGTTACTGAAATTCTTGGAAGCATTCCCAAAATGTTTAATTCATATGGCCAAAGTGAAAAAGCATTTAGTACCATCCATAAAAGTTACCTATTAAAAAAAAAAGTATAGTTCTGAAAGTGCAGCTTTACCACAAACTGTACCGTCTTTAGACGGTACTACGAGGCTTATTCAGAAAGCAAGTACCGTTTCGCTGTAAAAAAAAAATCGAGTAAGATTTCCTGCAAAATTTTGTCAGATTCTACATTCTTCAAACTATTTTTCCACATATTCGCCACCATTATTGAGGCACTTATTGTAGCAAGGCACACACAAGTTTTTGTATACCCTCCTCATAGAATGCGGCCGCCTGCGATGTTAGCCACTAATGACAGTGTCATAGAGTAGAGTCCTTGAAATCTAAGGAAATTGCAGGGACAGACCAGAAATTGTGAAACGTCTGTCATCACGCACTCTTGCGTTGACCATACGCACCAAATCATCATTCACCAAAGATGGACGCCCACTTCGTGCCTCATTGTGCACGTTCTCTCGTCCTTCATTGAACATCCGAACCCATTTCCTAACCATGCCATCACTCATCGCATTGTCACCATACACTTGACAGATCTGGTAATGAATCTCACTTGGTAGCACATTCCTAG
>Ga0123355_10007447_pt1 | contig 16402 bp, 12 predicted proteins | sample TergutEmb28metaG_3_FD_89872 | JGI IMG/M metagenome (GOLD analysis project Ga0123355, IMG submission 89872) | Embiratermes neotenicus P1 segment gut microbial communities from Petit-Saut dam, French Guiana - Emb289 P1 | ecosystem: Host-associated > Arthropoda: Insects > Digestive system > Gut ...
CGCGGGCCCGGCCCGAGCCGGCCGCGATTTACGCCAATATCGAACGCCATCGTCCGACGCTTTTCTTTTCCGTGCCATCGAACTACGCTGCACTTCTCAACCATCGCCGCGAGCACGGGCCCGAGTTTGATCTGTCGAGCGTGCGTCATGGGATTTCGGCGGGCGAATCGCTTCCCGCTCCGCTGTTTGAGCGCTTCAAGCGCCGCTTTGGAGTCGAGATTCTCGATGCCATGGGTTCCACCGAAGCCCTGCACATGGTGATCTCGAATTGCCCGGGAGAAGCACGGCCGGGATCGAGTGGGAAAGTGATTCCTGGATATGAAGCCCGGCTCGTCGACGAGGAAGGACATGATGTCACCCGAGGTGAAATCGGATCGTTGCTCATCAAGGGAGATTCGATCTGCGCCGGCTACTGGAATCGGCATGAGAAGACCAAGGCCACGTTCGAGGGCGCGTGGCTTCGCACCGGGGACAAGTACTATCAGGATGAAGACGGCTATTTCTGGTACGCCGGCCGTGCCGACGATTTGTTCAAGGTGAACGGCCGCTGGCTCAACCCGGCCGAGGTGGAGAGCGCACTCATCGCGCATCCGGCTGTCGAAGAGGCAGCAGTGGTCGCCCGCGAAGACGCCAATCATCTCACCAAGCCCGCGGCTTACGTTGTGATCCGGGACAATTTTGTTGCCAATGACGAACTTGCGCTCCACCTGCAGGATTGGGTGATGGAAAAAATCGGCGCGTACAAACGTCCGCGGTGGATCGAATTTCTTTCTGAACTCCCGAAGACGGCTACCGGCAAGCTGCAGCGCTACAAGCTGCGTGAGTGGCAGGATCAGGGACGCGGTTCGGTCCCATAACGCCGGACTGCAGTCGACCGAAAGCCGGGAGAAACTCGAGCGAGCTCCGCCGTGCGCGGCGTTGACAGTTTCTGCCATATTCGATGAAATGAAGGAAGTGGATTTCCGCGGATCGGAGGCCTCGCGCGCCCTCGGTCCAGCCGCCACGCGTTCTCAAATTTCACACTCAGGAGCACTGCATGTCCGCACCCAGTCGCCGGCCAGAGATTCGCCGGCGCCGTACCCGCAAGGAAAAAGTCGTCCAGTTACGCAAGCGTCTGGCCACCGCCAAGACCGACGCTGATCGCAGCCGCATCACCGCCAAGCTGCACAAGCTCTCCATCCTGTCGCCCGGCCAGCCGCTGCTGAAGTAGCGCCGGCGTCCCGCCGGCTGTGGTGGGGGGCGCCTTTTCCCCCCGCCGGACAGCCGAGGAACCTCCGTCCCTGCTCAATCCGCCGCAGGCTGCGTTCGCTCCCTGCCTCCGTCCCCCGCTACCTGCCGGTATACGTCGAGGACCCGGCGCACGGAAGTCTCCCACGAGAATTTTGTGGCCTGCTGATACCCCCGCTCCTGCATCCGGTCGCGCAAGGCCTTGTCGGTGAGCACACGGTGCAGCGCGCGCATGATTTCGAAGACGTTTTCGGGATTCACCAGCACCGCGGCACCGCCCACGACCTCCGGCAATGACGAAACATTCGAAGTCACCACCGGGGTCCCGTGCGCCATGGCTTCGAGCGGGGGCAGACCGAACCCTTCATAAAGCGAGGGAAAGACGAAAATCTTCGCGCAGTCATAGAAGATGCGCAGGACTTCGATCGGGATGAATCCCAGGAAGCGCACGTCGTTCTGCACGCAGCTGCGCACAACCGTGCGCCGCAGGTCGGGATTGCCGGACAGATCGTCGCCAATGATGATGAGCTTGAGGTCGGGGTACAGTTGGTCTTTCTCCAACTCGGTTTTGAGCGCGGAGAAGGCTTCGATCATGCGCACCACGTTCTTGTGCGGGCTGATTCGGCCAGCGTAGAGCAGGAAGGGGTAGGTTACCTGGTAGCGTTGGGCAATCAAGTCACGATCGGCGGCGGTCGCGTGACCGCGCAGGAAGCGCTCGTCGATCGCGTTGTAGACGACTTCAATGCGATGCGAGGGAATGTCGAAGTGCTTCTCGATTTCGGTGCGAGTGAAATTGGAGACGGCAAAAATCCGCGCAGCGCCCCGCAGGACCCGCTTCGTCATGTGCAGGTGCCAGGCGCCCCAGAACCCGGCCTGCTGGCGGGCGCGGGCCATGTGATCGAGCATGTCATGCACCGTCATGACGTACGGACAGGGCAGGGCGCGCGGCACGGAGAAAAGGTTGGGGATGTGGACCAGATTGCAGTCCAGTTTCTCGAGGGCCTCGCGGAACTCCAGAAATCCCTTGAGGGAGCGCTCGGGAAAAAGCAGAGGAACGGGCTGAAAGTTGGGGGGCAGCGCGCCGATTTCCTCCATTTTTTGCGGAGGGCCGATCAGAAAGTAAGGCGTTTCGGGATCCAGCCGGCCGAGCGTGCGCACGACGTTGCGGATGTAGGTCCCGACGCCAAACTCGCTCATCCGCCGGATATCGATGGCGATCTTCACCGATGGCATTTAACCACAGAGAGAGGACAGCGGGGAACACAGGGCCAACACGGGTTCCCCGCACCGCGGCGGTTCCGGCAGCCCAGGCGGAGCTGGCTGGGGGTTTGGCCGGAAAAACCCCGCCCGGCCCGCCTTACGCTCGCACCTCTGCCTGCGCCTTCGCGCGCCGCTCGGCATACAGCGGGAACGTCTCCGAGAGGTCGAGCACCTGTTTGCGGATGTTCGACAGCACGGCAGGGTCGGTGCGATCAAGCAGCGCTTCGGCGATCCAGCGGCCGATCTGCCGCATCTCGGTTTCCTTCATGCCGCGCGTGGTCAAGGCCGGGGTTCCGATGCGGATGCCGCTTGGCTTCAGCGGAGGGTTGGTGTCGAAGGGGATCGCATTTTTGTTGACGGTGATACCCGCGTCGCCAAGCGCCTTTTCGGCTTCGCTGCCCAGCATGCCCTTGGAGAACACGTCGACCAGCATCAGATGCGTGTCGGTCCCGCCGGAGATGATGCGGAAACCCTGGTCGGCGAGCGTCTGAGCCAGCACCTTTGCGTTGGCGACGATCTGGCGTGCGTAGTCACGGAATTCCGGCTGCATGGCTTCGTGGAAGCACACCGCCTTGGCCGCCATGATGTGCACCAGCGGACCGCCCTGCATGCCGGGGAAGACAACCTTGTCAATCGGCTGCGCGAACTCCGCTTTCGACAGAATCATCCCCGAGCGAGGGCCGCGCAGAGTCTTGTGTGTGGTCGAAGTCACGATATGCGCGTGCGCAACCGGAGAGGGATGGGCGCCGCCGGCCACCAGCCCGGCGAAGTGCGCCATGTCGACCAGGTAGAGGGCGCCGACTTTGTCGGCAATCTGGCGCATGCGCGGGAAATCGATCAGGCGCGGATAGGCGCTGCCCCCGCCAATGATCAGCTTCGGGCGCTCTTTCTCGGCGAGTTTTTCCAACTCGTCGTAGTCGATGGTCTCGGTATCCTTGGTGACGCCGTAGGGGATGACCTTGTAGGTCTTGCCGGAAAAATTCAGATGATGGCCGTGCGTGAGGTGCCCGCCGTGTGCGAGGTTCAAGCCGAGAATGGTGTCGCCGGGCTGGAGCACGGCGCCGTACGCTTCCATGTTGGCCTGCGATCCGGCGTGGGGCTGGACGTTGGCGTGTTCGGCGCCGAACAACTGCTTGGCGCGGTCGCGCGCCAGATTCTCCACCACGTCGGCAAACTCGCAGCCGCCGTAATAGCGCCGGCCGGGATATCCCTCGGCGTACTTGTTGGTGAACACCGAGCCGGCAGCCTCGAGCACGGCTTCGCTGACGAAGTTCTCCGATGCAATCAGTTCGAGGCCCTCGTGCTGACGCCGGGTCTCATGGTCGATTGCCGCGGCAATCTGCGGGTCGCTTTCAGACAGCGGACGGTACATGCGGGAATTTTTCATGTCGTTTTCCTGATTTCGTAAACGTCGGGTTGGTGGAGTTCCATGTAGCGCCCGGGCGCCTTCAGCGGCGTGAATCCGAATTGCCCATAAAGCCGGTGCGCGTCGCGCGTCACGAGAATCCAGCGCCGCAAGCCCTGCAGCGCAGGATGCTCGAGGATGCACTCCATCATCCATTTGCTCAGGCCGCGCCCGCGATGCGATTCCAGCACGAACACATCGCCGAGGTATGCAATGGTCGCGAAATCGCTGATCACACGGGCAAATCCGATCTGTGCGCCCTGGCCATCATAAATCCCGAAGCAGAGAGAGTGCGCGATCGAGCGGGCGACAGTTTCACGCGGGACGCCTTGCGCCCAGTAGCAGTTCGTCAGGAAGTTGTGAATCACCTCCGGATCGAGCCGGGCCGGGTCCGTGCTCAGCAGGAACTCGCCGCGGCGGTGTTCGATGATATCGGAGAGGCCAGTCAGAGCAGTGTCCACCCTCAGTATTCTAAATCGGCCCGGGATCAGAGCACCGGCCCACTGGGAGAAACCGCAAAACCAGCGCGGTTTGCCCCCCGCGCCTGGTGTCTCCGTGGTTGTCAGACGCCCTGAACCTCAAAACGCCGTCCGCAGAAAGGACAGCAGCTGCCAGCCATCCATGTATTTGTAGGGCGCCTCGCCGGTCGTGTAGTGCCCGCAAGGCAGCACGACCACTCTGTGGTCGAGGCCGTGCCGCGCGAACTCGGCAACGATCTGCCGCGAGAATTCCGGCAGAAAGGTCAGATCGTAGGCCGCGTAGACGATCAGCGACTTCTTTGGCCAGCGTGCGAATTGCCCGAAGTACGACATGGGACTGATCGCCAGCCAGGCCTTGCGCAGTTCCTCCAGATCGATGTGCTGTTCGATCCCCTGCCGGATGTGGCGGGTGGACTGCCCGTGCCAGACCACATCGGCGAAATACGTCGACGCGTGGTTGAACGCGGCCACCGCGACGCGCGGATCATGAGCCGCCGCGATGAACGCATAGCACGAACCCAGGCTCGTGCCTACGATACCGAACCGGCTGTAGCCTTGCTGCTCGAGCCAGTCGAGGCAGCAGCGGATGTCGACCACTCCCTGGCGTGCGGCATCGAGCGTGCGGCCGATGTTGGCGGAGACGGCGTAGTCCGCGCGTCTGATTTCAGCCGGCATCCGGATGTCGTGATAGGGCATGCTCAGGCGCAGCACCGCGATGCCCAGCAGGTTCATCACGCGGCACAGGCCGACGTAGGAGACGGCATCGGAGTTCCAGTGCGGCAGCAGCACGACAGCCCGGCGTCCACGGGCCGGAAACCAGCGCGCATTCACCAGATTGTTTTCCCTGTACGGCGTTTTCACCGGAGAACTGAAGCGCAGGAATTCCGCAAATCTTCCTCTCACCTTGGCTTCCAGTGTCGGGTCGGGCACTTCCCGGGTGGAAAAAACCTCGACGGCGCGCGTTTCCAGGCGAAAATCGGCGGGCCGTTCGTAGGAGTAGAACTCGTCGCTCGCCGCCACGATGCGGCGGTTGGAGTCGAGGAAGAACTGCTCCGGATTCCCCGGTGTCTCGCCCGGAGGACAGCCGTTGCGGCACGGCCAGCCGCGCGCCCACTCCACCCCCCACTCCAGCGGACGCACCACGCGGTTGTTGTCAACCGAGGTGAGCCGGTGCTCCCAGTCGTACATCCACTGTGCGTAGCGCGAGATCATGGTGAAACTTCTAGTGTAGCAAGCAGCCGGGCGCACTCTTCGAGCTGCGCAGCTAACGGTTCGATTTGGCAGTCCGCAGCTGGCATTCGGTCGTTGAGCGGGACCGGTCATTTCGGCGGGCAACGATGGCTCCCCATGCCGCAGGCTTTCGAGCGACCGGACAGGCTGCCGACTCCAGGTCTCAGCTTATGTATCGCCGGGGAACCCGCTTGGAAATGTTGCAGAGGATTTCATAGGGAGTGCTGTTGGCCAGGTCGGCGTGCTCGAGGGCGTCGACACTCAGGCCTTCGCCGTTGCCGAGAAGAATCACTTCATCGCCTACGGCGACGCCCGGGATGCCAGTCACGTCGACCAGCGTCAGGTCCATCGAAATGCGGCCGACAATGGGGGCGTAGTGCTCGCGCAGAATCACCCGGCCGCGGTTTGAAAGCTGGCGGTTGTAGCCGTCGGCGTAGCCCACCGGCAGCACCGCAATGTGGGCGGCAGCCCGGGTTATGTACGTTCCACCATAGCCTAGCGGATGATTCGGTCCGAAGTCCCGCAAGGAGAGGATGCGCGTCTTCCAGGTAAGGATGGGCTTCAGCGCCAGGCGCAGGGTGCCGCCGCTGACTTCACGTCCGGCGCGCTGGAAGGGAAGGTGGTAACCGTAGAGCGCCACGCCCGGGCGCACCATGGAATTCCAGGTCTCGCGCCGCGAGATCACCGCACCGGTGTTGGCCATGTGCACGAATGCGGGGTTGAATCCGGCCTCGCGGACCGTGCGCTGGGCCGCGTCGAAGCTGTGTTCCTGCTCGCCGACCGAGGGCGCGTCCATGATCTCCGACGATGCCAGATGGGTCGACAGTCCCTCGAGTTTCAGGTGCCTGGCCGCGCTCAACCCTGCCAGCACAGCGGGGAGATTTTCTACCGCTGCGCCCAGCCGGCCCATCCCGGTGTCGACCTTCAGGTGGACGGGATGCCCGGCCACTCCCAGCCCCGCCGCAGCCCTTTCGAGCGACTCGATGTGCCACGGCTCCCACACCGTAGGAGTCAGGTCGAGGCGCACAATCTCGGTCTCCTCGCCGCGCCAGAAGCCGGTCATCAGCAGAATGTCGGTCTCGACGCCGGCCTCGCGCAGCGGAATCGCTTCATCGAGCGAGGTTACACCGAGCCAGCGGGCGCCTTCCGCTGCCAGAGCGCGCGAGCATTCGACCGCGCCGTGTCCGTAGGCGTCGGCCTTCACCACCGCGCATACGGTGACGTTCGGTCCGACGTGCTTCTGGACGGTGCGGAAGTTCTGCCGCAGGGTGGCGAGAGAAACCTCGGCCCAGGTGGGACGAGTCGCGGTGCGGCTCAGAATTTCTGCCGTGGTTGCCACTTTTCGGATTATAGCGGGATCGGCCCGCGCACTCAGGTTCCATACGGGCGGGAGATTTGCCTAGCTTCCGCCGCCCAGTATGAAATTCACCGTGATCTGGGTTTCGACCTCGATGGCTTCCCCGTTGAGAATATAAGGCCGGTAGCGCCACTGGCTTACGGCGCGGATGGCGGCGGGAATCAGCAGGGGGTGGCCGGAGATTGTCCTCAGATTCTGAATGCTCCCGTCTTTGCTGATGACGGCAGCCAGCAGGACGGGCCCCTGGATGTGCGCCCCCCGCGCCAGGGATGGATACACCGGCTCGACCCGCCGGATCAGGCTCCCCTCGAACATGGTCGAGGCGCGGAATGGGCGGACCGCCGTGGTCGTTGGAGCCGCCGGCATCACCCTGTGAGTTCCGCTGAGCTGGAGCGCAAGTCCGGTTGGATCACTGGAAGTGCCGATATCATCGATCCCACTTCCGGTGCCACCCGCGGGCCCTTGGGGCGCGTTGTCGTCGCCCGGCGGGATGGTCCCTGGCATGCGACCCGGCATCATGATCCGCCCCGTCACAGCAACGGTCTCGATTCGAGGAGGAGGGTTTCCGTGCATGGGGGTCCGAGGGCCCGGATCCCGTCTCCCCATTGTGATCGGGGTGGAAACCGTGGGAGTCGGGGGCACTCGAACCGTTGTGAGAATCGGAATCAGCAGCAGCAGTCCGACCACCGCCGACTGCAATCCAAACGACGTCGCCGTCATCCAGCTGCGGCGCGAGCGATGGGCCCAGGATGTTTCGAGCAGGCTATCAGCAAACATGGTGTCCTCCGGCGCGAACTCGGTTTGCTGCTATGGACACCGCAAAAGTCCGCGCCGACGCCAGCTGGCGCAGAAGAAAAGGGCCGCGTTTCCACGCGGCCCGCTGGAACTTTTCAGAAGCCGAAGGTGTCGGTTTACTGCTTCTGCGGCTCGCTCGGTTTGGGAACCGCCGGCTTGGCCGGAGTGGTCGGCGACCTCGGAGCTGCGGGCTTGGAAGCCGCCGGCACCGCCGGGGCAGGAACCCCCGACTGGGTGTTATAGAGGTCAACCACCGCCTGGGTAATGTCAACGTTGGGGCCCGAGAGTAGCACCGGCCCTTGCGGCCACTGCTTCGAGATGTCGATGATCATGCCATAGCCGTTGTCTGCAGAGTACTTGACGACAACCGGAGCCACCTTCGCCAGGATGCGGCTGAAGATTTCCTGCTGCTGGTTGGTGACTTCCTCCTGCGCATCCTGCACGGAGCGATCAAAAGATTTCTGCTTGCCTTCGATCTGCTTCTTCAGGTTGGCAGCGGCGTCCTCGCTCAGCTTGCCCTCCTGGGCGCTGAGCTGCTTCTTCAGGCCTTCGAGTTCATCGTTCTGTTGCTTCAGTTCGTTTTGCTTGGGTTCGTATTTCTTTTGCAGGGCCAGCATGTCCCGTTGCCCTTCATTGGATCCGAAGACCGCCCCTTCGATGTTGATGGTCCCGACTTTGGTCCCGTTGATGGCGGGCGCCGCCGGGTTGGTGCCCGCATTCGCAGGCGCAGCGGCCGGACTCGACGGGGTAGCAGCGCTGCCGGTTTGGGCCAGTGCGGAGAAGGTATAGGTCGCCGCAACTACCAGAAGAAAACGCAGAAACTTGCTTTTCATTGGGTCGATTGAACTCCTTGGAACATGGTTCCGGGAATGAACTACTCGAATCTCGCTCTCAGAATCGCTTCTTCAGTCAAACGCTGGGCCGCACTGAATGAGGTCTCCGCTACGGTAGCAGCCGCCATCGGACAAGGCGCACTAGATTGCCAGCATCGCATGCCGGACTCCGGGCATGCTGTCCACCCCTTACAATCTATGAATGATGTGGACGGTACGTATTATAGTAACGCCCGTCCAACCGCGTCAAACCGGGCTCAGAACGTCGTGGCCACCGTAAAACGGAACGTCTTGCGCGGCTCCCTCAAATGAAAGCTGGGGGCAAAGGTCTCCTTCGCCAGTTGATAGGTAAAGGCTCCAGCCGCCGTCATTTCATATTGCCCGGTGGTCGGATTGATTCTGCCCGGGAACATCGTGGGGACGATCGGAATGGGGGGATTGGCCATTTCGTCGAGCCGCAGGGCGTTGTACGCATAGTAAATTCGGAACGGGGCGTTGACGACCGGGAGAAACATCTGCAGTTCGAGACCGGTCGAGACGCGCGGCCGCCAGTTGGTCTGACTGAGGACCTGCAATTGATTCGAGGGCGTCGGGTTCAGGAGTTTACCGCCGACGCAGTTGTAGCCCGCATCCAGTTGCGGACAGCCGAACGGCGTGCTGACGACCTGGTCGAATTGCTGCGAAGCAATCTGCAGCTGGGAAGGCCGCAGCACTGCGTCGAAGCCGCTGTCGATGAAAGGAGCGATGGCCACCGGTCCGGCAATCGTAATGCGATATTCCACGTTGGCCCAGGTGGAAAAATCACCGCCCGGGAACACGATCTGGTCGACTGGAATCGGAATGGTCCAGTTGCCCTGCCGCGGATTCGCCGGGTTCTTCAGCACCGGCGTCTGATCGGGATTGGTCAGCGTGATGACATTGGAGCTCGGCAGGAACGCGACCGGCGAAATCGAGCGGACGTCGAAACCGCGAATGTCGTTTTCCCCGCCCATAAAGAAGCGCTGGAAGGGCGGCGCAACCAGGCCGCCCCAGCCGCTGATGAACGATCCGCTCACGTTGAACCCGATGGCGTTGCGGCGGTTCTGTACCGGGAAGAACTGTTTGTACTGCACGATGGGACGGATCGACCGTACCGTGCCCCCAATCCCTGCCAGTTCCGCTCCCATGGTCATCTGATGCCCGTGATGCGGGGAGATGCCGCTATCCAGCGTGTTGAAAGAAAAGTTGGGGAACAGCTTGCTGGTGATGATTCCGTTCACGGCTTGCGGCCCGGAAATGCCACGGAAGGCGATGAAGTCAAACAGAGTCTTCGATGCCGTGCTGAGCGGTAACAGCGTCGAGCGGTCCAGCGAATAGGTGATGCCGAGGCGCTTGAACGAGCGCTTCAACGGGTAGCTGACCGAAGTCGTGAAGCCCACGCTCGACTGCGAGTAGTTCTGCAGGTTCTGCAGGACGGTGCCCGGCAGATTCAGGCTTTGTCCGCTGAAAATGGAAAGCTGCCGCGCCTGGTTGTAGCTGATTTTGTTGCCGAACACCGTGAAGCCGAATTGCAGCGGCCGATCAAACATGTAGGGCTGGGTAAAGCCGAACATCACCGTGCGGGCGAGGTTGCCCAGGCTGAGCTGTACCTGCAGGGTCTCGCCCCGTCCCAGGAAGTTGTTGGTGGAGTAATTCAGTCCGATGAAGGCGCCCTCCAGGCCGCTGACGCCGCCATTCAATCCGATCTGGTTCTTGCCTTTCTCCTTCACGTGCAGGGTCAGGTCGACCAGTCCGTTCTTCTCGTCCAGTTTCTTGTCGGTGACGTTGGGATCATCCGGCTTGAGCTGGTCGAAATACGAAAGCTGGTTGAGGCGCAGCAGGCTCAGTTCCCACAGGCGCGAGTTGTAGATGCTGCCTTCCTCGAGCGCCAGCTCGCGGCGGATGACTTTGTCGCGGGTTGTGGTGTTGCCCTGGAACTCGATGCGCCGCACAAAGAACTGCTTGCCCTCGTCCACATCGATTTCGAGATAGGCCAGCTTCTTCTCGTCGTCAAAGGTCGTGGAGGGAACGGGCGTGAAGTTGATGTAACCGTATTCTCCGTAGGCTTTGCGCAGATTTTCGAGACCCTTGGTGATTTTCTCGCGGCTGAAGATATCCCCGTCTCTCAGCGGGAACAGAGAGCGCAGCGCGTTCACGTTGGAGATGGCTTTGTTGTTCTTGAAGGTGATTTTCCCCAGCCGGTACTGATCGCCTTCCTCAATCGGGAAGGTCAGATCGACGGCCTTGCCCGGCCCCGCCTGCAGCAGCGGGATGCGGGGGCCTTTGCGCCCCGTGTCGCGAATTTCCGTCTTGGGATCGCCGACCAGTGCCTTGAAATATCCGCGATTCTGATACTCGGCGCGCACCCGTTCGGTGTCTTCTTCCAGCTTCGTCGCGTCGTAGGTCCTGGCGAACAGGTTCTCGAGGAAGATCGAGTGAGGAATCCCGACCGGCCTGAGGTTCTTCATCGCATTCCGCAGGATCCGGCTGCGGATGGCCCGGTTGCCTTCGAACTTGATCCTGCCGACTTTGACCTTGGGGCCTTCCTTCACCACGAAGGTAATGCCCACCGCTGCCGGGGGAATATCCCGCACCTCGGTGCGAACGGTCGCGAACTGACGGCCGTGTTCGGAAAGCAGTTGCTTGATCGAAACTACCGCCTTCTGGATGCGGGTCGGATCATATTGGCTTTCCACCACCAGATTGACTTTGTCCTGCTTGAAACGATCCAGGATGTCGCTGTTCGAGACCGAACTGGTACCCACATAGTTGATCTCCCGGATGGTCGGCTTTTCCTTTACCTGGACGATAATGCGCCAGCCTTTCGGCGTTTGTTCGCGCAGGAACTTGACGTCCTGGAAGTAACCGGTGTTCCACAGCGAGTTGAAGTCGCGCTCGAGGGCGGCCGGGTCGTAAATGTCTCCCACCTTGGTGAAGATGCGCGCCCGGATGGTCTCCCCCGGAATGCGGCGGTTGCCGGTAACCTGTATCTCGGAAATCACGTCACTCTGCGCCCACGACGGGCTCGAAGCCCCCACGAGAAGGGTGGCCAGGATCATCAGGAAGGCGCCTCCACGACCGCTCATCTTCCTCCAACACCGTTGAAATGAACGAGATGCCACCGCTGGGTCCGCCAAAAGGGGGGGCCGCTCGGGCGCAAGAAGGTTCTCCGGATGAACGCGAAAAGGAATCGCTACGACCTCAGCCTCTGGGATGTAAGAAAACTGCCATTATACGGTAGAGCAGGGGAGTTGGTCCAAGCGGCGACTCTCGTTTTCCTATCCTGCGGTCGCTATGAGATTTCTGCCCGGTAAGCTATTGCGGTTCGGAAGCGGGTTGCCGTCCCACCCATCACCGGCTCACTATTTTCTCCACTTCAACCAAGACGGAATAAAACGTGGCCGAGTTGCCCAAGTCAGCAAGTTTTTCTGAAGTCAGGCTGTTAATGCTCTGAAAACCGGGCGCCGTCTTTGCCCAATCGAGCCGCGCCGCCACCACCCCGGGCTGAACCCTGCCGTCGACCCTGGCGCGCAGGCGAACCGATCCCCGCTGGTTGAATATTCGCACCGGATCGCCGTCCACGATACCGCGCGGCTCGGCATCGGCCGAGGAAATCTCGAGCCGCCCGGGTTCTTCCATGCCCTCGACGGACGCCACATTGGCAAACGTGGAATTGAGGAAATTGTCGGCCTTTCGCGCCAGCAGTTCGAGCGGCAGCCTGGGTTCCGCTTTCCCGTGACGCGACTCGGTTGGAGGCGTGAACTCGGCCACCGGATCAAGACCCAGCTCCTTCAGGGCTTCCGAATAGAGCGCGGCCTTGCCCGACGGCGTGTGAAAGTTTCCCCGGGCGAAAGGAAGAAAAGGAACCGCAGATCCGGTTTGCCCGGCTTCCGGCTGGTTTTTCCGCAAGTGGGGGTTTTCGCCGCCCGTCGCTTCGCCGCCCTCCCCGAAGGCGGGATGACCGGTCGCCCGAGCCGTGAATTCGAGCCTCCGAGGTCCCTGCTCCAGACGCTCGCGGTTCAACCCTGCCATCCACGGATCGCCCGACTGCAACGCGAGATCGATCATCTCGTCCACGCTCTCGCGGAAGCAGTCATCCGGAAATCCCATGCTCTCGGCCAGAGCGCGAAATACTTCGAGGTTCGACCGGCACTCGCCCAGCGGAGCGATCGCCTGATTCGATACCTGGAGATAGTAGTGCCCATATGCTTTCTGCAGATCCTTGTGCTCAAAGAAGGTCGTCGCCGGCAGCAGGATGTCGGCGTAGTCGGTGGTATCGGTAAAGAACTGTTCGTGCACGACGGTGAACAGATCGGGCCGCATCAGCCCGCGCACGACCTCATCGTGCCGTGGGCAAACCGCTGCCGGATTCGAGTTGTAAACAAACAGAGCCTTGATCGGCGGATCGGCGCACGTCGTCAGCACCTTGCCCAGTTCGACCATGTTGATCATGCGGGCTTCGCGGCCCAGGGCGGTGTGCATCAGATCGGCACGTCGCAGAGCCTCTGTGTTGAGGCTGGCGCCGCCGCTGGTCGACAGCTGCAATCCCCCCCCAACTTCCTTCCACGATCCGATCACGCAGGGCAGCATGGCGATGGTACGCGTCGCCATTCCACCGCGCTCCGAACGCTGTACGCCGTAGTTCAGCCGGATCACCGCGGGGCGCACGCTGGCGTACTCTCGCGCCAGCTTTTGAATGTCGCTGGCCGAAATGCCGGTCCAGTAAGCCACACGATCAGGGGGATACTGCTTCACTTTCTCCCGCAGTTCGTCGAAGCCGAGCGTGTGCTTTGAGACGTAATCGGCATCGTGCAGGTTCCCGGCGAGGATGATGTGCAGCATCCCCAGCGCCAGGGCCGCATCGCTGCCGGGATTGATCGGCAAGTGCCAGTCCGCGCACGCGGCGGTCCGCGTCTTGTAGGGGTCGATGACGACCAGCTTCGCCCCGTTCCGCCGGGCCTCGGTGATGAACGGCCACAGATGCACGTTGTTGGCGTGAATGTTGGCCGCCCACACAATGATGTACCTGGCGTGTTTGAACTGCTCCGGCTCGGTGCCGAGTTTGATGCCGTATACCGATTCCAACCCGGCTTCGCCCGCCGACGAGCAAATCGTCCGCTCCAGCTGCGACGCTCCCAGTCGGTGAAAGAATCTGCGGTCCATCGAGGCGCTGTTCAGCGTTCCCAGAGTTCCACCGAAGGAATAGGGCAGAATCGCTTCACTGCCGAATTCCGCCGAAATGGTCCGGAAGCGAGAAGCGATGGTCGCGAGCGCCTCCTCCCAGGAGATCTTTTGCCAGACTGGCTGGCCTGGTGCCCCCGTCGGCTGTCCCGGCCCTTTCGGGCCGACCCTCCGCATGGGATAGAGCACGCGCTCCGGCGAATACACCCGGTCCAGATACTTCGCCACCTTCGCACACAAGAAGCCGCGCGTCACAGGATGCGAAGGATCGCCCTGGATCCTGGTCGCCCGGCCGTCCTCGACGGTAATCAACACACCACATGCGTCGGGACAGTCATGCGGACATACGGCTTTCACCATTTGCTTCACGGCTGGTTCGATTATACGTGCGTTTCAGCCCGGTATTGGAAACGCCGCGGAGCGATTTGCGCCGAGGAAAAAGCGCGCGGGGGGCGACGTCAGGGCAGGGGTTGACTTTCGACGGCCGGAGACCTGGTTCGGCTAGTTCAGCTCCAGCACTTCCTTCTCTTTCGCCTTGCTCATCTCCTCCATTTTCTTGATCTCGCCATCGGTCAGCTTCTGGATCTCATCGAGCGAGCGCTTCTCTTCATCCTCGGTAATCTTTTTGTCCTTGAGCGCCTTCTTGATGGCATCATTGCCGTCGCGCCGAATGTTGCGCACCGCCGTACGATGCTCCTCCAGCACACGATGCAGATGTTTGACCATATCCTGGCGCCGTTCCTGGGTCAGCGCGGGAACCGGCACGCGAATCAGCTTGCCATCGTTCATCGGATTCAGCCCGAGATCGCCGCCGCGAATGGCCTTCTCAATCGCTGCCAGCTGAGAGGGATCGAACGGCTGCACTGTAATTAACTGCGCCTCGGGAGCGTGCACCTGGGCCACCTGATTCAAGGGCATCTGCGCGCCGTAGGCATCGACGGTCACCCCGTCGAGCATGTGCACCGAGGCGCGGCCGGTTCGTACCGCGGCCATGGCCTTGCGAAAATCCTCGACCGCCTTCTCCATGCGAGACTTCAGTTGGGCGCGAATCTCTTTCAATGATCCCGGATCAGGCATTCTTCACTCCGTTCACCGCAGGAATAAAAACGTCGAATTATAAACCCGGCAGGAAGCTGTCCCCGGAGCGCTCTGGATCTGGAGCGATGAGCCGCAACAAAACCGCGTAAACCCGTGGCTGATGCTAAACGTTCGCAGCCTGGGCGCTGACCGTCGACCCGATCTTTTCACCGGCCACCACACGGCGGATGTTGCCGCGAATGTTCATGTTGAAAACCACGATCGGCAGATTGTTGTCCTTGCACAGGCTGATCGCGGTCGAGTCCATGACTTTCAATCCCAGCTTCAGCACGTCCATGTAGGAGATATGGTTGAACTTCCTCGCGCCGTCGACCTTCATCGGGTCGGCATCGTAGATTCCGTCAACCTTGGTGGCTTTCAGAATCGCGTCCGCCTTGATCTCCATGGCGCGGAGCGAGGCCGCAGTGTCGGTCGAGAAGTAAGGATTGCCGGTGCCGCCCGCGAAAATCACCACCCGGCCTTTTTCCAGATGGCGGATGGCCCGCCGCCGGATGTAGGGCTCGGCCACCTGGTTCATCTCAATCGCCGATTGCACCCGCGTGTAGACGCCCTGTTTCTCCAGCGCGTCCTGGAGCGCCAGCGCATTGATCACGGTGGCCAGCATCCCCATGTGATCGGCCGACACGCGGTCCATGTCCTTGGCTTGTTGCGCCACGCCGCGGAAAAAATTTCCTCCGCCAACGACGATCGCGATCTCGACGCCCAGCTGGTGCACCTCGCCGATCTCTCCAGCGATTTCATGGATGCGATCCGTGGCCACACCAAAGCCCTGGTCGGCCGCCAGCGCTTCACCGGACAACTTGAGCAGAATGCGTTTAAAGGCAGGGATCGTCATCGTCATCGTCTTAGCCGTGTTACGACACTTTCGAAACCGTCATCCAAACCCGACAGGAGGAAGCGAATCCCGGCTGCCACTCGACTGAGCCCGGGACCGAATCCCGGTTCGAGGAGTTCCTCCTGCGACATGGGTCAGCGCAGCGCAAAAAAAAAGGCGCCCCACGGGGCGCCCCTGAATTACTCCGCTTTCGCCTCTGTAGGCTTGGTGATGGCGATGGTCTCGCCCGCGTCACCCACCTTGAAGCGGGCAAAGCGCCGCACGGCGATATTCTCGCCGAGCTTGCCGATCTTCGAGGCAATCAGCTGCCCGATCGAGATGGTCTGGTCCTTGATGAAAGGCTGCTCCAGCAGACAGACTTCCTCGTAGAACTTTTCCATCTTGCCGGCAACCATCTTCTCGGCGATGGGTGCGGGCTTGCCGCTCGCGATCGCCTGCGCGAGATAGATCTCTTTCTCCTTCGCGTAAGCCTCGGCCGTCACGTCTTCCTTGCGGACGTAGCGCGGATCGCTGGCGGCAATGTGCATCGCGACGTCATGCAGCAACTCTTTGAAGTCGTCGGTGCGGGCCACGAAATCGCTCTCGCAGTTGATCTCGACCAGCACACCAATCTTGCCGCCGGCGTGGATGTAGCTCCCCACCGACCCTTCGCTCGTCACGCGCGTTGCCTTCTTGGCCGCCACC
>Ga0123355_10007448_pt1 | contig 16400 bp, 12 predicted proteins | sample TergutEmb28metaG_3_FD_89872 | JGI IMG/M metagenome (GOLD analysis project Ga0123355, IMG submission 89872) | Embiratermes neotenicus P1 segment gut microbial communities from Petit-Saut dam, French Guiana - Emb289 P1 | ecosystem: Host-associated > Arthropoda: Insects > Digestive system > Gut ...
GTACCGGAGGCTGCGGGTACAGTTTTTAATACTTCTGGTGATGGGTGCTGTGACACCCGAAACATGTAGAGTGGTTTTGCAGTAAATAAATATCTGCATACTGTTGCGTCTGTTGGATTTTTTTATTCGCACTATATACTACATTTCGCGTAACAGAAAAAAACGTCTGCCAGCCAAGTCACTGAGATATGCGCTGTAGCTGCAGAAATTACATTCGCCTGCAGGCCAACTTCTTGCAGTTCCCCTGTTTAAAGACACATTTTAATTAATTATGCTGATACACTGCTGTTCTGTATACATTAAACCATGATTTCTCAAACTGTGGTATGCGTACGGCTGTTGGCAAGCTGACATGTTTAGTGGTGCGCAGCCGTACTAATAATGCGATATATAACAGCGATACATATTCTAAACACAAGCCCAACATAAGCCACATATATTTGCCAGTACGCAACAGTGTTGCCAACATTATTTCCCCATCCTCGCTGTGTCTTTCTAATTTAAACTTTTCTAAAATGAAACACAAAACAAAAAAAAACAAAAAAATTGCGGTGTATTGAAATTGTTAAATTTCATGTAGTGTGACGTCAGCGATAAAGGTTCAGAACTTCTGAATTACAGCAAACCCAGTTTCTTGACACAAATCTTGGCTCTAGCCGGTTGCTGAGAAATGCTGCAACTGACATGAACAACGTGCACAGTTGTGCATCAGTCAATAAAACCTGCAAAGGAGAACACAGAACAGATTTCCGTATATCCTACATGAACGCGAACTTTGTAACACTCTGGAGGGCACGCGCTGACGCAGTCGGTAGAGGTACTGCGCTACAAGCCGGAAGGTCGCGGGTTCGATTTCCGATGGTGTCATAGGAGTACCAAGAATATTTCCTGGGGGGTAAAGGCGGGCGGTCCGTACGGCTGACAACCTTACCACCTTCATGCACCGACTGTCTTGAAATCTGGAACCTGAACCTTCAGGGCCTGTTCAGACCTGTACAAGGAATACTTTACCTTGCTTGCTTTTTGTAATATTCTGCCTGTAGTCCACCCTGATGACAAAAGAGACATGTGTCACTGCGGTTATGAACATACAAAGGAGGAGTACAGGCTTCTGCGAAAGAGACGTCTTATACCGATATGCACTGCGTCACGTCCACCAAGACCATAACACTGATACTCGCTGCAGAGAAAACCCCAAAATTCGCGGCAGCCCATAACCTGTGGACACTTATACCTGCACCCGTGGGAATTGTACACTAAACAAACCTTTACTTCGCAGGGCATCAAAATTCATTACGTTGAGAAGGGAGATCCAACGAAAACATTAATGCTGTTTCTGCATGGGTATCCTGAATTTTGGTATTCATGGCGGCACCAGTTGAAGGAATTCTCAACAGATTATTGGTGAGTTCAGTTGCTACAGCAAGGTTGCCTTCATGATTGCTGTTCAAGCCGTCAGTTCTTTTAGCGCCTGCAGCAGGCACACTTGCTAATACCCTCGGAGTATGAGTGTTAAACCAAGTGAGATGTTACGCTTTTCTGAAGTAGTTCGAATTTTCGGTATTCCAGAAATCAGCAGACCTTTAATTAAACAAGGCAGGCAATGTACGTATAACGTAATATTGAGCCCAGTTCGCGTAACCACTGTTGCAGTGGAAAAGCAAAAATATTACGTATTTTGGGTGTGTGTTTGTAGCCGTAGGTATCTAGAATTCAATGCGCATGCGCCATATTGTCATCTGTGCCCTGTTCCGCTCTACTTCAGTTTCCCACATTAACTCATTGAACATAAATGTGTGCTTTGATTGTTTCTACAACTTCTTCCCGCAACATTTTCATTCGCAGAAGACCAGAGCGAGATAGGATAATAAATGTGTATTGGTCCGTGCAACGTGCCATTATTCTGGTCATATTTTACTGAAAATTGAATTTTCTCGACTTTTTTTTCGAAAAATACACCAATATCAAATTCCATGGACACTCGACCAGTGGGAGCCGAGTTGTTCCGTGCGGACGGACGGACAGACATGACGAAGCTAATAGTCGCTTTTCGCAATTCTGCGAACGCGCCTAAAAACAAAGATGGTTATGTCAGGCATTAGTCCAAGTGCATTTAGGGAGAAAAGCGAACACACCAGAACTGTTACGCTCTGCGTACATTGCTTGTACTTTTTTAAATTTCCAGAAAATGGGGGGCGGTCTTATAAGGCGTAAGTGGTTGTTGTTGTTGTTGTTATTGTTGTTGTTGTTGTTGTCCTACCTGATAAGAAACATACCTTGAAAAATGTTTATTTTCCCAGGACTGTGGCGATAGACATGCGTGGTTATGGTGACTCGGAAAAACCTTCTGGAGTCGAACATTATGCCATGGATCGTCTTGTTAGTGATGTTAAACAGGTGGTTGAAGCGCTGGGTTCGTATACAAATTAATAATCACTAAGTCAGCTGGGGGGCTTTGGGGAGACAGTGACGAATACATCGAAGTAGGGTATAAGGCAAGAGTCGAACTGTGGATCTATCCACCTCCCTGACCTTGCCCATACGAGGACAAGACGTGCTATTTTGATACAAAGCATCCTGTTGAGTTTCACAGGTGTCTACCGACTGAACACTGTCCGACACAACTGTTCTTTATGGTAAAACACTGTCTTTGTTACGAGACGCTGCATGTTTCGGCCATAAACGGCCAAAACCAGACTTTGCATACAAAACATGAAAATAGGTCAGTAGGTTTATTACCTATTGTATGTATCATTAGTGTGGTATCTCACCTTTACATATATCATTTAGAATTACAATGGAACTCCACTTATCCGGATTAATTGCGACGGCGAGCCATCCGGATACGCAGAAAGTCCGGATAATTGGATTTTCTTTGAAAATGTGCTACTTTGGCAGTTCGAAGTTCGGCTGTTACTATTTACAGTATGTACTGTACCTGCGTCTAAACCCTTCGACCACGACTAATTTGCAGTTCTAGAAGCCATAACACTGTACTGCAGTTGATCCGATAACCGGTAACTTCAAGGCGAGTTAGTTTGGTAGAATTCTAAACAAATTTACCCGAAGGACCAAGCAGGTCCGGAAAACCAGCGTCCGGATAAGTGGAGTTTTGCAATATTAATTACACCGTATTAAAATATTCTTACTGAAGCTCATAATTTGTTAACAGTTGTGTTATTCGTATCGTTGAACTATTTCACCTTATCTAATGTTTTAGTGTCCGGTTATTTTAATTCTTTTTCCGAGCAGACCTTACAAACAGAGGACTGTCACAGTAGCAATTACAACGTAAAAAATTCTCTTTAATTTAAATTGATTATTATAAAACTCTTACTTTTTAAGCCCAATCGAATATTTTTACAAAGTTCTGTCCCTGCCCATCAGTTAATATTTTATATTTTCCAGATCTGACGATTTTTCTCCACAATTTTCTTCCTATATAACAGCATTGGCAATGCACTTTTACCATTTTTGTTTTAAATTTCAGGTCGTGAAAAATTCATTTTGGTTGCACATGACTGGGGAGGCGTTATTGCTTGGAATTTTGTTCGTAAACACCATGATATGCTGCAGAGTTACATTATCTTGAACGCTCCGTACACTCCGATGGCCTTGCGGATTGTGTTTTCCAATGCAAAGCAGTTCTTCAAGTCTTGGTACGTAGTATGGGAAAGATATCTGCATTTACATGCTGTGTGGGTGGGATCATTGTGAATGTGTTTATCTCGAAATAGTTCTGTGGTCAGTGCGAGCGACTTACGATCAGTTCTATGGTTAGGGTCATTTAGTCTGTGTGTTTTAACAAGTTATGTGTTTAAAACACGTGTGACTGTGTAACGTGAGGTGAGTTCTGCATTTAAAATGCTGGTGAGCGTAAGCTGAGAATAATGACAGTTGACTCGGTCTTAGCGACCACGGTTTGTGCGACACCTCGGATACAACGTTATACATTCTTTGGCACCAACTAATTCCCCGTAAGGCACGTGTGTTTCTGCCCTGCTCAGTACGACATACACAAGAGCGTCTACATTGGATATAACGAAATTTCCAGTTATCGTTTCCAATATAGTTGTCCAAGAATTAGACTGTTTTGAGAATTATACCATCTCCTCGTCCTTCAGAAGACAAGCAGCCCCTTACTCTTTCAATTACCTACGAGTACTTAGCCCGACCTACTTCCCGGTGTCGAAGGACGGAATCGATAGTGTCGTTGGAAAGAGAGGTCTGTTCATGTACCGAATTGCAAGTCTTATCTTGTTACAGAGGCTGAAAAGAAACATGTCAGGCGACTCGCGCAATTTCAACAACATGGAGACGCGAGCTATCAAGTTTTTTTTTCTTGCAAGGCAAGGCGCCGAAGGAAATTCATGCCATTCTGACGGAAACATTAGGGGAACATGCACCATCGTATGCCACCGTCAAAAACTGGGTGGCCTAGTTGAAACGTGGCGATTTTTCCACCTGTGATGCGCCTTGTCCTGGACGACCCAAAACAGTGACCAGCCCGGAGACTATTGTACAAATTAACGAGCTAATCTTGGAAGACCGCCCGATTTCGGCTAACGCAATAGCTGAGTAACTGGGAATCTCACGTGAGCAGGTTAGGTCCATCATTCATGAAGATTTGGACAAGCGGAAGCTCTCCGCGAAGCGGGTCCCGAAATGCCTCAACATGGATCAAAGATGTCAACGGTGCCAGTCGTCTAAGCAACGTTTGGAATTTTTTCGGCGCGATCCAAATGATGTCCTGTCGCGATTGCTGACCATGGACGAAACCTGGTTATATCACTATGACCCGGAGACAAAGCAAACATCAGTGGAGTGGCGGCATAACGGCTCACCCCGCCCCAAACAATTCCGAGTGCAAAAACCCGCTGGAAAAGTTCTCACCTCGATTTTTTCGGATCAAGACGGCATCATCCTCATTGATTATCTTCCAAAGGGCCAAACGCTCGCCGCGGAGTATTACTCATCTTAGCTGGTGCAATTGAAAGGACATTTTGAAGGAACTATGCCGCAGGAAGGTCACCAAGTTGGGTCTTGGTCTTTGCACGACAATGCCCCCTCACCGGGCACTTACAACCCAGAAAAAACTGGCCTACCTGGGCTTCCAGTTTCTTGATCACCAACTGAATTCTCCGGATCTGGCCCCATCGGACTACCACCTGTTCCCTGGACTGAAAAAAACAATTGAAAGTTCGCCATTTTCGTCCGACGCGGAGATCATTGCTGCCGCGGAGACCACGTGGTTGGACGGACAATCTTCTGAATTTTTTGAATGGCTTGCAGAAGTTAGAGCAACGGGCTAAGAAGTGTATTGAGCTTCGTGGGGATTGTGTTGAATAAATCCCGAGTGTGTTCGCTGTAGCTTGTTTCCTTCCTGGTCGGGCTAAGGACTTATCAACACCCCTCGTATATGAATTCCAGACCTAGAAAATTAATGTTACTCCCTTTATCGTAAAGTTGCACTGCAGTGCAGTTAACAGCAGATTGGTGACGTGATAACATGGCTACAGGAGTAGTAATGATTATCTGTACCACAACATAAGTGTTCCGACTTGGTAAGGTATTTTTTCAGGGTGCCACCATGCCCCTACGCCCTAATAATTTTTGGTAATACCTTACCGAGTCGAGCGACACCCATGTCGCGGTATAGGTACTGCATTGCCAGGGTAGGAGGAGGAACCGTGAATTTGTGGCATTTTTTGGGAGGATAGAGCACGCCCGCCGCCGACTGCGCAGCGGATGGCGCGCCGTATCATGGCCGACACCGCGTGACGACACGATCACGTGATGTTTGCAGACATAAGCGATGAAGAGTGTGATTCTTACCACCACTACCTAAAGCATTTGACAGGTGGAAACATGTTTAAAATAGTGGTGACAAGTGTTGAAGAGTTTGAAAGAGATGGTCACACATTACACATGTTGAGATGTGGAAGGGGCGTAGGTCAAAGTAATAAGTTGTCTTAGTTAGCTGATGAGATGTTTCCTCTGGAGATGAAGTTGAGAAATGATTAGCTTGTGCATAGTAACGAGTGTTGAAAAATCATAATCCTTGCGTTTTTGTAGTTATTTGATGAGCTTGTGTATAGTAACAAGTGTCGTAAAATCAGAACGTTTGCATTATTTAATGAAAGGATGGCACATGTTGCAACGTGCCATGTGCAACCCATGATGCTGTCAGCGTTGATTTTGCTGACGGAATCAGCAAAAGTCACCATTTTTAGCCCAATAAAAGCGCGGGTGAAATATCACACAGCATCTTCGACGGAAGGCCCTCGCTCCGTGCAAGATTTTCATTTGAAATATTACACAGCATCTTCGCGCTCTCTCTGCAAGATTCTCATCAGCCAATTGGTAAGTGATCGACTTTTTATTCTTTTTGTTTCTATCTTGCATGATTTTGAAACAGCTAACAGATTTTGAACATAAAGATTCTCCATTTATACAAGACAGCGGGTTACGTAATCAATCTTTATCTATTTGCCATCCGTAGTTTCTGACATTCATGAATAAAAGTCGGGTCCTTGATATATCTGACGTAAACAGAATGGAAACCATGCTGCGTGTTCCATCCAGGAGTCGTCGGTTAGTAACCAGTCTTTCAAACCTCCACCACAATAGAAACATAGCGTCCGATCGTTTGACCCTATAAACATATTTCATATGTTGAAATGAATGTAGAGACCTAAAACGTAGCTAACATACTGCCTTATTCAAAATAGTATGTAGGTCCTACCTGTGTAGAAAAAACCAGCGTCACTCAAAACGCTAGGTGCAGGGTCTAAGCCAAGAGGCCAGGCGTGGATTACGAAAGATCTTAAACGTGTTTCTTTCCTTCTGTAGGTCGCATATTTTGGTCCGTCCCAGACATTAGTGGCACGGGTTAATAAGTAATGTTCCGTTAATGAGAGAATGGTTGACTTACCTCTGATAGAAGCAGAATTCTCTGGATTAGAATTTGGCCAATACTCCATAATCTGTGGCTCTATGTCAGCAGAACAATCACAGTCAGTATTTGATTCGCGCTCCATGATAGTTATAACTTGAAATGAAAAGATATAATTAGAAGTCCTTCTTATACACAGTGGTGCAAAAAGAACGCATTTTTTTTCAAATAATTGTAACTTTTTTATTTTCAAAATAAGAATTTGCAGTTTTGATTACTTACATTGATTACTGAATTACGGATTATGTGATAATGACATCATCTATCTGTCCACAGCTGTCACTTCGTGCTCTTGACCGAACATCATCAATTTCCAGCTCTAGTCATCAACGTTTGCAATCTTCCAGGAATACGCACGGTAATTATGGATTGCATTTTCGACATAGATATTTTGGAAATTAATGAACCATATCCCATCCGCTGTGCAACACGCCTCGTGCAAGATTCTAGATCAACGTTCCTACTAGTGGTACAGAAGGAAGCTAATCATATCGAAGATTTTTTGACAGAGATACATGATAAGGTGATCGAAGATGATCTTATCATGGCCATACATGGTGGGGCCATAAGATATAAAATGATCTATAAAGGCAGGTGTAGGAGTCTTTCCCATTGTTTTCTTTTGGAAACCTTTAAGTCATTGTAGTGTTGACATGACAATAAATAATTCTGAACACTAATGCTATATACTATGTCATTTCCAAGTATCTATCCTATCTGAACCGTTTTAGGTTTTGTAAGCAACAACTAGACATCACATCCTCAGCAATCCTCAGACGTTCGATTCCTAGAATACAAACGGTAATTTCACTTCTAAGAATATGTCATCACCATCTCAAAGTAACTCTATACTTCGCTTTGTGACACTGACAGAGAACGCACGAACGCCTACGAGAGGATCACCGAGAGCCGCTGGTTTAGACTTATATAGCGCTTGTGATACGATGGTGCCAGCTAGATGAAATGTATTGATATCGACAGATTTGCAGATACAACTTCCAGAAGGTTGTTATGTTCGGATCGCTCCCCGTTCAGGACTGGCACTAGAACATCATATAGACATAGGAGGGGGAATAGTTGATCAAGATTATCGCGGTAATCTAGGCGTGAATATATATAATCATTCAGATATGCCCGAAAGAAGTTTAGTTTCAACAGATAAAATTTAAAAATTTTGTTCTTTGATGTCTCTCTTTCTGCAGATGAATCTTTCACAACATTTCCATAAATTTGCATCTGGTCAGATCGTTAGAATTCATACACTGGAACTTAATAAGCAGTAACCAGTCCTTCACGCCCGGCGCCTCACTACCCAGTATGGATCAACCGTCCTACCAACGTTATGTTCAGAGGAAGATATTGGTATCACTTTTTTTACCAACACGGTATTCAGATGTAATGGATGATGACGATATTAAGGATATTAATACAGGAAGGACAAATATAAATTAATCTATAGAGGCAGAGCTGGGTCTGCATGTTTTACATATGGATATGTAATGTCTATAAAGGCAGAAAACAATTGTGTGACCATATGACTGGTCACAAGTTTGAGAATAAATCATTTCAAATTCTAATATATACCTCACTATTTTTCTTCCAGGCATCATGCTGGTCAACGGAAAGAGATTTCATGGATCGACCTACGTAGACAAGCACAGGACAGTACGATTACAGGCAGTGGGTCGTGGTTTACAGAGTTGAAACCCGTCCGTTTTCCTGTTATACAGACCTTTCCCCAACTCCTATTCCTATTTTATCGGCATGGTTTATGTTTTTTCCTTACAGGGACTTCTGTCGGCTTCATAGCGCGATTTCTAAATTCTTTTCGAGCAGTATCTTTTTTATGATTTAAATGACCGTCCGATCATACGTTTAATTTTTTAAAATGGCCAAGTAGTAGTTCAAAATTTCAGCATCGGCACCTTTCATTTTGAACGTGTACAAGGGATTTACGATAGTTGCATCTACCGTGTGCGTAACGGTGATTTATGCATGCTCATGTTCTTTTATGGCCTCGATGTAGATTCGCGTTGTGACTACCGCTCAAACGTAGATTTCGTGTATTTTATTAGGGAACATTTTGAGCGGTTTGCTATAAGGAAATTTTGCCATTACCATTCTTCCTTCGGACAGCGCCCACACCCCACCCCGCGTATATAACACTTTACCCTCCAACACCAGGTTCTATCTGAAATATTACAGAGCAACCAGCGATAGTTGGTGCAAGGATAGAGAGAACTGCGAAGAGTGTGTCAAGAATCATCCATCCTTGAAAGCTCTTAGCAGTTGCCGCCAGCCTGAAGATGACTGCTCTTGTATTATTTGCAGACGGCAGCCGACCTCCCTGCGCGACTTATGTTCAGATGTATATTTCCGTATTGTACAACATTTTGAATTGACTGCAAACACGACCTTCCATCAGTACGTGTATGCAGTCAATTCAAATCTTGTGGATTACAGTTAACTCCTTCCTCCAGAATTTCTCTCAATTTGACACTTTCCAAACTAAATTCCATAGTAATTGTCCTGGGGAAGGTTCATGGCATGGCCAAATTTCTCGCAGTTTTGAAATTATTTTTTAAGCAATATCAGCGAATAGAAATCGAAAGAATATATTTTGGTGCAGTTTGTGCGACAAAGGTCTTTTCTTACCTAAGACCTGTGAACTACATCCCAACCCAATTTCACACATCCCTACCCTTCCTATTAATATCCTTCCTTATCTCTTCTTTCAGTAAATCATGAACCCTATGAGGAGTGTTGGCCAAGGTAACTTCTACTCAAAATTATCACATAAAATTACCTCTGATCGAACATCTGTAATCAAAAGGCTGGCGTCGCGCTCTCTTACGGGGCAGGGTCTCCAAATGCGGATACATCAACATATATGGTTTAAATTACATGTAGTCTGGCACGCCAGTAGCAAAGGCAAGGAGTCATTGAGGTGTATAGAGAGAGTGTTTTCAATGTATAGCGATGTTAAAGATTTCTGTGATGAGTTAATGGGTAGAGCGTTTGAAGGCCTGTGTGATTGTGTATGTGTACATGTCCTCGAGTGACTCATGATAAAGTGGAACGATGTTGTATGGAAATCACACAGTCACAAATAAAAAAATGGTATGTCCCTAGGTCCTGGGAACGGACAATACAAGAAATGGAAGTAAGAAGAACGTTGTTTCGTTGTAGCTGTCCTGTATCATCTTCTTACATAGTCTATTAGGTTTAAAACTTATGAACAGGCAATAAATTACGCATTTTATCGTACAGACTCTGACTAACTCCCACAAACATCATGTGATGTATCTGATACGTCACGTGATGTCGGCTTGCGATCTGCTTAAATAAACCAGTCACTGTGTACCCACGCTCAGTCTAGAGATAGGTGTCACGAGTGTCATGGATCTTTTAAGAGCAGTCGAATATATCTTGGGCGATGTGGAAAGTTGGCCTGCATACATTATTAATAACTTATTCGTTGTGAAACCTGATACAGGGAGTGTGAAGAAAGTTGCGGTTATTATGTACGGCAGTGGTGTTCCTATCGAAAGAGATATAGACTGTTTTATTGCTTATATCGGATTGGACAGTTATGATGTATCATATGCTATGAAGGATCGGTACTCTATATGGGATAAAAATCCTTACAGGGCTCATAAGGCAGAATATTATTCCATGTCTTTGAAACATTGGATATGGATAAACGGAATGGCTTTAAATCAGCAAGAAGAGGTATGGCCACAGGTTACATACATGCAATTGGGAACTGAAAATACTGGATGTCAGCAAATTATAAACACTACAATCGAACATGTCCGTTCGTGCACACCGATGTAATCACTTTCAGAAACAATAAACATCACAACCATCTGCTATCTTGTTTTATTCTCTTATCGAACTATAACCCCTTCTCGTCGCTTATGTCTGCAAACATCACGTGATCGTGTCGTCACGCAGTGTCGGCCATGATACGGCGCGCCATCCGCTGCGCAGTCGGCGGCGGGCAGCGGGCGTGCTCCATACTCCCAAAAAAATTGCCAAAAATTCATGGTTCCTCCTAACCTGGCAATGCTGTACCTATACCGCGACATAGGTGTCGCTGGACTCGTTAAGGTATTACCAAAAAAATCTTGGGGCGTAGGGGCATGGTGGAACCCTGAAAAAATACCTTACCAAGTCGAAACACTTACGTTGCGGTATATGTACAGCATTACTACTTACAGGCTCGAATGGAGGGAGGGTTTTGAGCGTCGAAGAAAAGTTAGTGGTTCAACAAATAGAATATGTAAAAAATAAAGCTGACATGAGTCGGAAATTTCGTCTCTTACCTTCGATTATCGAAATGGTTTGTGAAAATGAAACCACAATTATAATGCTTTTGAACAGGACAGATCGAGAAGAGAGATTCGAAAGCCGGAATTCAGCGACGATGAGGCGACGCTTATGTGGTTGAAGCAAGAGTTAAGTGTCAATGTACCGGTGAGCGGTTCTGTTGTGATCATAACTTCTGTACCCCCTAAATTTTAGTTTTAAATTACTGTATTTTTAGCCTGAACTGATTTGAAATGTGCAATTCTCTAAGAGCCGTTTTTATTATTTCTAAATTGTAATTTAAATGTGCACTAGACAATGGCGTTAACATTAAGTAGCATTAAGTAACACGCCTGTATATTTTACCATGAAATATTTTTCCTTCACTTGCACCACACACCTCGCTTAGAGCGAGCCTCGTTTATAACGACACAATTAACTCAGCCCCTGCGATGACGTTATAACCGAGCTCAACAGTGTGTGTTTAGCATTACTGTGCCTGCACTGACCACTTCAGTAGTTACTGCGTTGTGTCGGTAGGGCCGTCATGACTTCTTGCATCCTGTGTTCAATTCTGTGTCCAGTATATCTTCTGTCATTATTGTCCCGGTGTATTTATACAGACAGCCATCACAATATCGATTATAGTCACATACTGCAACAGTCTGACACTGGGGCAGGTCACTGTGCGAGTACTTCGGTCTCGTCCTGTCATTATCGGCCCCCCAGTGCTCCACATTCATTCGTCTGTTACCGACCACATGTACGTGTGTGCTGCTGTGCCGTACCTGAGGTAATGAGACGCCGAGACCTGAATTCGGAGGCTCAGGTTCAGTCCCAGTGTAGTCAGTGTAATAAGAAGTAGCGCTTAAGTAGTCGTTGGTGTCTACCGTGGCACTGACGTAGTCGTTGGTGTCTACCGTGGCACTGAGGTAGTCGTCGGTGTCTTCCTGTCAATCATCATTTCACTGACGCTCTTCACCCACCAACTTGACTTATCAGCGCGATGCTGCATCGTCTTTTCTTAGTCCTGATTTATTTGGGAGGATCACTTCGTTGAACACTAAGTAAGGAGCCTAACCACGAACATGGCCCGCCAGTGGATACCATCCTGTCACTTGAGTAAGGTCACATTCTCACACAAATTTCCCCAAGATGTAGTAAAACGTTTTTACTTCTGGACTCATTTCCTTCCAAACCATTTATATACTTTATGTAAATTCCATGGCAATATCAACAATTATACCAATGTTTCCCAACCATTTGTGCATGGCTGAACGCAGAAAATAATTTTCCACATCCCTAGGAACCCCTACCTGTGACAACGAAAAGAGCAAAGAAGCAGACGGCAGCCCGCGGAGAGCTTTCCAGCACTGCCAACTGCCGGACAAATATTCCCGCAAAATTTCGAGGAATATTTGAAAATTTTTCTCGAAATTTCAAAATTGTTTGCCTGATTATTCCCCGATATCCTCGCAGAACCTCAAACGATGTTCCGCCAAACCCGGGTTGGGAAACAGTGGAATTGACAGTAAGCACGGAGATATTACTGACATTACTTTAACACTTTAAACGCCGAATTAAATACCATCAGCCAATTTGCTGGCATTATTAAGAGCTCACCATATTCTCCACGTTAGCAGAATAAGGGTAAAGTACCATAAGAAACTTCACTGAGAAAAGCGTCTGTGTTTGTGTCCCACACAGGTATATGTTTTTCTACATGCTTCCATATCTGCCTGAAATAGCAGTCTCAGCTTTTGACTTCATGGCCTTTGCCAAAATGCTCAGACGGAAGAAACCTAAAGATATTTCACCCGTTACTGATGAAGACATTGAGGCATACAAGTACACCTTTAGTCAGCCAGGTGAGTAGCAATTAACCCTTTAAAGACTCGCATTAACCTGAATTATACATAAAATTAAGTTCGCACCGCACAATAAACACTCTTCGTCTCGGTTACAAAGACCAACTAGTTAATGCTGTATAGGGAAATAATCGCTGTTTGTTCTCAGGTCCACACAAAACACAGAACGTAGAATTTTTGAATGTTAGACTTGGCGGTACTTATATTGACCATTGGCCTTTAAGGGGTTAATATATTGATTCTTGGGTATTTAACCACAAATTTGCAATTGTGTATGTTATATAGCCCTAAATGTGTCATCGTAATAATAACTGTGATATAATATGGAAAGAACCAAAGCCGACGCATTGTAAGGCATGGGTACAAAAATCCAGACACCAAGTCGCCGTGGCGGAGACGCCAAATATTTCTGGGTTCTTAGTGTGGAAGTTACGTCAAATCATCATTCTGGAGCCTAGAATTTTGAGGTGGCTCCTAGATTTTTGGAAAGCTTGTGAACCCCTGTTGCAGGATACTTCCTTAGTATTTCCTGAAGAGACTGAGGAAAATCACTAAACTCCTCAGGTAGATTTGGCGGAATCCCGGTGGAGATTCGAAGTGTGAAAAGGTCCAGGAATGCTAACCACTGCACTAACATTTGATACCAGCTTAATGTGAATAAAAAAGTTCATGGGCACAGACAGTTTGACCTACATGCTGAAGTTACATACGCACTCACCGTATCACTGTGGAAAACAGGTGGGAAATAAAACCGATAATTCTGAAAAATTTCTGTCAATGCCATATAAGTACTCGCAGGTTAGGTAGAACGCTAAAAATTCGTTGTTACGGAGCTGTCACTGAATAGGCAAATAACATGCTGGTCTCTTCACGTCAGCATTATCACTGTCTACTGGGGATCAGTCGCGTGTGCAGCTTTAATTAGACGCCATGACTATCTTTTTGGACGTGTTCTTACAGCTGAATATTTGTAACTCTGTGCGTCTAAAGTAATATGGGAATTCTTTCATCGTTATGTGTTTGCGGAAAATTGCGAAAAGCGACTATTAAATTCGTGATGTCTGTCTGGCCGTTCGTCCGCACGGAACAGCTCGGCTCCCATTGGACGGATTTACATGAAATTTGGCATTTGAATATTTTGATAAAATATGTCGAGGACGTTCAGGTTTTATCAAAATCTGACCAAAATAGCGGGCACTTTACGTGAAGACCCTGTGTACATTTATGATAATATCTTGCTGGAATTACAGTGAGAAATGTTCCAGAGAAAAGTTGTAGAGAATATCAGAACACACATTTTATGTTCAGTAACATTGTTCCTAAAATCATGCCGTCTGTGAGATAGTGTGGGAAAGTTCTGTAGAGCCGGACAAGTCACAGATGACAATATGGCGCATGTGCATTGTATGCTGGATACCTCCGGCTACAAACACACACTCACAATATGTAATACTGTTTTCACGGCAACAGTGGTTACACAACCGCCTCTCATTGTTACGTTATACATACATTGCCTGTCTTTGTCAATTCTTGGCTCTGTCGCATCACTGCGGAACGTCTGATAAAATCATTTCATACGTCTGTCTGTCCGTCTGTATACACGAAACAATGTAATTGCTACCGAACGAATTTTCGTGAAACTCAACACTTGCTACTGTAACTACAGTACGTCAATGCGTTCCGTTATTGGTTGAAAACTGAAAGATACATGAAGTGTCTGGGCGCTACAGCAGCTGTGCGGGCCCACAATGCTTCACGTATTTGCCAGGCAAAATAATTTTTATATTTGTAAAATAACACATTTCGTATCCAATTTACTTTTATTCCGTGCGCCGATTTTCGGTGTGTTGTGTTTAAACAAAATAGAATGGAAACACCAGAACTGTCCCGGTATAGTGCCAGGGGCTAAGTTAGGTGGGCGAGGCGAGTGGTGCGTCCACCTGGTCAGCAGAGACCAAGGGGTGACAAAATGAATATTTTAAGTGAAAAAAAACGATTTTCTGGGCTCAGCAGATTTTAAATTATTGAGACAAAAGTAAAATCAATAAATTTGATTTTTCCAATATTGGTAATTCCTGTCAGGAGTAGCCATTGCGATTGCTGGCCCCGGACGTCGAAAAACGTAGCTACGCCACTGACACGCCCTTTATATTCTGTTTACATAATCGCCAATTAAATTTTGGTTTATTATACATTAATGTCTGCTGTATAACTGCATATAAATTTAGGAGAACTTTATTTGACGAGACTGAATACATCTTTCGTAATATATTTCTAAAGCCAAATTTCACTTATGTAGGCTGTTGCGGAAAATATTTAGGCTCAGATGGAGCAAGTAACACCAGGCCGTAACTGACTGCATAATGAGGAAATTAATTGTATGTGCTGCTTACGGAATATTATTAGGGATGAGACCAGCGGGGCTTAAGGCGAGTCGGGGAGAGAAAATGAGATTTGGGTGGGAAAGAGACCGCTTGGAAAATCTAGGCCTAGATGGGAGGACGGCGTAAAACGGAACTTGAAAATACAGAATGGGAGAGCGCGAACTGAAGCCATCGGAGGACAAAATCAGTGGCGGGCTTTTATGAAAACGGTAATGAACCTTCTGGTTCAATAGAACATGGTGAAATAACACAAAATTTTTGTGTATTACGCATACAGTCGAACACGCATACAAGACGCGATTAAAGAAAAACTCCGTAGAGAAACTAAGACCAAATACAAGACCTTGGATTAAAAACTAAAGAAACTCAAACACAAACACAAGCAGTGACACCACAAGAGCCACACACATTCTACCTCATATAGTTGTGTTCGACTGTATGTGTAATACATAAAACATTTTTTGTTATTGAACCAACAGAACGGGGATGACGCACATAAAAAAATGGTGACTTTCTTGACTAGTTACGAAACTATTGGCGTCTCAAAAAAAAAAGAGGCTGCCCACGTAGTTAGGTAGTCACTTACATGGCAGGATTGGAGATAGGTGTGCCTTCGTACTGATTGGTGTGCCTTCGTACTGATAGTTGTGCCTTCGTACTGATTGGTGTGCCTTCGTACTGAATGGTGTGCCTTCGTACTGATTGGTGTGCCTTCGTGCTGATAGGTATGCCTTCGTGCTGATAGGTGTGCCTTCGTACTGATTGGTGTGCCTTCGTACTGAATGGTGTGCCTTTATACTGATTGGTGTGCCTTCGTACTGATAGTTGTGCCTTCGTACTGATTGGTGTGCCTTCGTACTGAATGGTGTGCCTTCGTACTGA
>Ga0123355_10007449_pt1 | contig 16398 bp, 15 predicted proteins | sample TergutEmb28metaG_3_FD_89872 | JGI IMG/M metagenome (GOLD analysis project Ga0123355, IMG submission 89872) | Embiratermes neotenicus P1 segment gut microbial communities from Petit-Saut dam, French Guiana - Emb289 P1 | ecosystem: Host-associated > Arthropoda: Insects > Digestive system > Gut ...
ACCACCTTGAATTGTGTACAAATTGTGTGCAAATTGCCCCCCTTTTAATATATCTGTAATAGTTGAACGCGCTTCTGTATGGCGTAAATGTGTATATTGTGTGTTGCGATTCCACGCGAGGGGTATAGAAGTTCCATATCAAGATTTTACATAAACTAATGACTGCATAGTGTCATTATACTAAAAATATCATTACTCTAAAAAATTATTGACACTATGCACTTTTTATGTTATAATACTTTTAATAGAAAGGGGGCATTTAGGTAATGAGTGCAGTCATTAGTATGGGTATGCAGAAAGGTGGAGTTGCTAAAACAACATCTGTTTATAATATATCTGCAGTTTTAGCGGGTAAAGGAAATAAAGTTCTGATGATAGATTTTGACCCACAAGCGTCACTGACATTGTCGACCGGATATAATCCGTTAGATTTCGAGACGACTATATGCGATGTTTTAAGCGAGAGCCGAACGCCAATCACTGAGGTAATTTATAAAGTATCAGCGATAGAAAATTTAGAATTGATTCCGTCAATTACTACCTTGGCAGCAAAAGAAATTAATTTGCTTAATCAAAGGGCGAGAGAGAGCAAATTAAAGAAAGCGTTGCAAATTATAAGAAACGAGTATGATTATATAATTATTGATTGCCCGCCGCAATTATCGCTTTTAACAGTCAACGCTTTCACAGCGTCCGATTATATAATAATTCCTTGTGAAACATCTAAATTATCATATTTTGCGCTGAACGAGCTATTTAATACAATCTCAGAAATTCAAGAAGATTTAAATGATAATTTAAAGATTATCGGCATCATCGCTACTTTATTTGACCAAAGGATAAATGACCACAAGGAAATTCTAAATCAGTTACAGGAAACTGCGAAATGCGAAACTTTGGGTGTTATAAAAAAGGTTGCAGCAGCTCAAAGGGGATTAAACGCAGGGTTGCCTGTTGTTGTTAACGAGCCAAATCACGAGATAACAAGAGAGTATACTAATATTGCCAATCAAATAATCAAAATTGCAGAAAGAGGAGTCGTATAATGTCAGAGAATATAAACCGTGCAAGTAAAAAGCCAGAGAAAAATACTGTAATCGGTCAAATAGTAGGCACGAACAAAACAGAAAAGCGCGGCAAGAATGGAAGCAAGCAACAATCTATATATTTGACGGATGAGCATATAAAAGCCGTTGGATTAAGAGCGACATTTGAGGGCGTATCTAAATCGGTTATAGTACAAAGGTTAATAGAAAAGGAACTTAAAGAAGAAATTGAATTAATTCAAGAAAAGACTGCATCACATTAATGCAGTCAAAAAGTCTTTTATATAATGCAGTCAATTTATATAATAACGTAATGCAGTCATACATTCATTTTTATTGAAAATCAAAAAGGTCTACGATGCTTTTGTTCTAATTCTATACGATTTAAATAATTATTTAATGACGGAAATAGCTCTTTAAATTCGGCTATTGTCATATTATTCGAATAATAAATTATCCCTTTCGAATTTAAGTAAATTATCCCGAATTTCCAGTTACGCTTTAATTGGCTTCTCATGTCGGTTGACCGCCACTATTATATCCCCATCCCCATAAAACGCCATCAACAGTTATTGCCATTAATTCGAAATTGCTTTGACATGGTTTCGTATCTTGGCTGTTTTCTTTTCATGTGCTTTTGCGTCTAACACAGTTTTTGATGTTTCAAGCTCTTCATTCATAGCTATATACCATCGCAGGAGTTACTTTATCATTTCCTGCTTCATATAGCGTGACGACTCCGTCATAAAACCTCGCGGTCATACGGGGTATATCAAGGCAATTCTGTCAAGTTAAAATATAATTGCCACAGTGGTTTTTCCTGATTAAGTTAGTAGCTTTCATGTCCTTTATTATAGCGTAAGCCCGTGTCTGCCCAACACCCAAAATATCCTGTACGTCCTTATTTGTCACGGAATTATTAGATCTCAGGTAATCCATAACTTGGCTGTACTGCGGTTTTATATCGTCTTGATTATTTTGTCCATCTGTCAGATAATTTATATTTGGCAAGTTCAGAACAAATGAGGCATTGGTCGTATTTATGGTCGGCTGCGTTGGCTGTCCCTCATAATACTTCATGATTTTCCCTATGCCCGTGCCGAAAGCCTCAATATAGTTCAGGCGATGGAAAACTGCGGCTAATTTTTCGTTGCGCGGCTGTGAAATACCAGTGTATAAATCTTCTTTCATCAGCCCCGGCACTAAGCCACCCAAAGATACAAACTCTATCCTGTCGTCATAGATGTTTATGATGTTGCTGCTCGAAAAGGCGTAGTCGCGGTGGATGAGCGCGTTAAGCATAGCTTCGCGTATTGCGTCGCCGGGATAATCATGCTGCTCAACCCTGCGAAGCCCTGAAATCTTTGCTGGCAGGTTATTAGCCAAATCCAAGAAATCAAATGCGGCGTTTATTTGGCGAATCAGCGAACCGCCTATTTCCTTTCGGGTTTTGAACTCAACCTTAGTCGTCCCTTTGAATACTGCGAACTTAGTCGTGTAGGTACATTGGTCTGAAAGGAGCAGCCCTAAGTTTGTATACAGCGCGTCAGTGCCGATGATACCGAGCGTCCTCTTTTGATTTTCCCCAAGTTCCATGCCTTTTCTCTCAAACTCATCGCTTAGATCTTTGAACGTCAAATCCTGCGACAAGCTCCGCGCCGTTTCAAACTTATCGCCATCCGTAAGTTTTATCATCTGCCGCACCTGCTCAAAGCTCGCCTGAACGCTCGACGCGCCTTGGCGGACATAAACGCCTGCAGGTCGGATGCCTTTGTCGGCGAGGTAATACGGCTTGTTCGTCCCTTCTTGCACCGTAACCTTGATGCCCGCTTCGCCAAAGTCGTAGCTCACAAACATAGTAATATCCGGCAGTATGGAATCGCGTATGCTGTTGGTAATCTGCGCTAAAGTTTCATCGGCGTTAGGCAGCGCACAAATATTCCCGCTATTATCTCTGCCAACATAAATCACGCCTCCACTTGTGTTCGCGAACGCAACAACTTCTTTTTTTATATCGGCGGTATATTCCCGCTTGAACTCTATATTACTGTTTTCAATCATAATTTTACCTAAATTTCACTTTTTCACTATTATATCAGCATATTACACTTTTGTCAAGTGAAATAGTGAAATTCGATTCGCAAAGTATCGTAAACCCATTGTACCAAAAGCCCTCTTTTCAATTCGAACATTCCATCTCAGAAGGGGGCTAAGAGTTTTCACGACCGGTATATTTATTTCTTGTTCTTTTAATACATATTTTATATCGCCTTGACTTTACATAAACCCTATGATATAATATCCGTACAAGATTACAGTTTATACAAGTGGACACACACCACATAATGGCATCCGTACTAGAAAAATTGTGAGAAGAATGTAAAAATGTAATTCATCAAAAACGGATGTGTATGATGACAAACTTGAAAATAAATTTAATAAATGGAGGAGCATTGCATGAAAAGGATTTACATCTTGCCAATAATATTATTGGTGTTTCTGTTTGTTGTCGCTTGTAATGGCGGCGATTCAGCGGGTGACGATTTGTCAAATGTCCATGATCTAGGGACTGCTGTCGACGGCGGTGAGGACATTTTAAATGAGGAAGAAGTTCTTGTAAGTCCAGAAGGATTCCCTATTGATCCCGCTACGGGTAGGATTCTGCCAAATGTGCCTAACAGGGATTTTGAAGGTCACGAGTTTACGATACTTGCGCATTGTACGAGCTTTAATGTGCATTGGTTCTCAAGGGATATCAGTGCCGAGGAATTGATTGGTGAGCCGATTAATGATGCAGTTTATCACAGAAACAGGGCTGTCGAGGAACGCTTTAACATAACAATCCGCGCCGACTATTCTGGCACCCCGCCAGCGACCGCGAGAGAATCTATTATGGCAGGCGACGGCAGGCATGACGTGATTACGATGAACCTGATTCAAACCGCTATTCTGGCACAGGAAGGTATGCTGTTTGATTTGACCAACGTGGAGTATATCGACTTGGAAAAACCGTGGTGGGACCAAAGGGCGAACCGGCATCTCTCCATAAATAACAGGCTTTTCTTCACGGTGGGCGACCTGCTTGTCATTGACAACGACTCTTTGCTTATATTCTTCGTGAACAATGACGCAATCCGGGACTGGAGCTTTGACTGCCCGTACCAAATGGTCAGGGACGGCACTTGGACTATCGATAGGATGTGGGAGATGGCGACGCAGTTCTCGCATGATGTGAATGGCGACGGGGAAATGACGGGCGTTGACGCATGGGGATTGCTCACGCAGTACGGTACTTTCAACGGCAACGTTTTCGCTGCAGGAACTTTTATTGCGTCTAAAGACTCTAATGACCTGCCTGTGGTAGATATGATGAACCCGCGTATGATTTCTTCGTTTAACGCATGGATTGAGATTATGATGGACCGCGCGCATACTATGTACGCGCAGGATTTTCAGGGCGACCATCTGCCGGGCGTGAACATTTGGGACAATCAAGTCCATATGCTCTCCGAAGGACGGGGGTTGTTCATGTTCACTCACCTGAACCGAGCGACTATGATGCGCCCATTGGACTTTAACTTTGGTATACTGCCTAACCCGAAACTGGACGAATTCCAAGATTCATATTATAACTATGTGCACAAGAACACCACAAAAGCCATAAGTATCCCGGTGACGGCTGACTCCGTAAGATCGGGCATGATCCTTGAGGCACTGGCCGCCGAAAGCCGCTACACCCTCCGCGAGGCTTATTTCTATATCTCATTGGGAAGCCAGTTACTTCGCGATTCTGATTCTGAAGAGATGCTTGAGCTGATATTCGAAACACGCGCGTTCGATTTGGCGCACGCGTTTGGATGGGGCGGAGCAATTGGCATGATTAACGGTCAGGCGCAGCGCAGGGAAAGCAACTTTGTTTCCGGCTATGAGGCGATATCGCAGGCGATTGAAATAGCGATGAACAATACAGTGGATTTCTTTTTGGGTCTTGACTGATTATAATTATTTAGAGCAATATGGATGGTGAATTAAACATGAAAAATCTTATCGGAACACACCCGCGCCTGTATTTCGGCGGCGGCGATATTGAGAGAGCGAAATCACAGCTTGCGCATAACGCTCAAATGCAGGAGTGGCTGCAAGTTTTGGAGAAGTCGGCGAAGGATTTGCTGGCTATGGAGTTTTATTCGGAGGAACACGCCAATTCGGTATACGATCAGCACGGCAAGTTTTACGACGTGCGTCATCAAATGATAAAAATGGCGCATAATCTCGGATTTCTGTATCAGATTACTGGCAAGCCCGAATATGCTGCAAAAGTCAGAGAAGCAATGCTGTATTTTTCGACGTTCAAGGCATGGACAGGTCCGTCGAATAAAGACCGCGAAACGCCGTGGCGGTCAGAGCTGAACACTGCGGCGATACTTGAGAATTTCGCATTGGCATGGGACTGTATCTATGACACGCTGAGCGAGGAGGACAAACAGATTATCAGCGGGGCTATGCTGCGCAATGGTATACTGCCGCTTGTGCAGGATTGGGTTTTGCCCGGAACGCGCGTACACGCGCTTGATTCTATGGGGCATAACTGGTGGGCGGTATGCGCGGGGCTTGCCGGAGTTGGTATCTGTGCGGTTTATGAGTATATGGAAACGCAAGAAGCGGACGATTGGCTTGCTCAGATTCATAAGGCGATGAAAGGATTTGTAGAGTATAACGGCGCGCTACTACTTAACAAGCCGCCAAACTTTGATGGCAAAGGCTTGTTTTATGAGAGTCAGGGCTACGCGAACTATGGCATTGGCGAGATGGCGCATTTTGTCTATGTATATGACCGCTGTTTCGGCGATGATGCCAAATCTTCGCCATACATGACGGATACGATGGCTGCGATGGCGCGGGCGTTTATCTCTTTTGCCTATCCGACGTCGGATTCTGGCGACGACCCTTATACGTTCGTTAATTTTGGCGATTCCGGCTACCGCGGCTCTTATATTCAGATGCCGCTGTTCTTCACGCTTATGCTCATGACCAACGGGAAGGATGGTAAAGGTGAGAAAACGATAGACGAGGCGGACGCGTTCCTGCTCCGGGAGATTTACAGAATGACCCGCAAACGCTCCAAAGAGGCGGATGCGCTTGACTTCGTGTACTATGATGAGCTGTGGAATGATAGTCCAGCCGATCTGTCAGGTTTGCCGCTCAGTGCGGTGCATGAAAACGGGGGCGTTGCTATACTTCGTTCCTCGTGGGAGAAAGACGCTATGCTTTTCGCGGTACGCTGCGGCTGTACATGGAATCATGCGCACGAGGACGCGGGGAGTTTTGTCCTGCTTGACAAAGGCGTGCAATTGCTGACTGATATCGGCGCGTATACTTATGGGAATCCTATGCACCGCGGGTACAATCTTACTGCGCGAGGGCATAATGTTGTAATCGCCAATGGAACGGGACAGTTCACAGAAAACCTCTACAGAGGCACGAAATATCCGGGTACGCTGTCGCATTTTATAGAGAACGACTGGTGCGCTTATCTGCTCGCGGACGCGACAGGTCCGCTGTGCGACCGCTATCAGCGCAATTACCGCAGTTTTATCAGGCTGCACGGTGATTGTTTCTTGATACTTGACGAGATACGGACATACGAGTCTGCTGTTTTCGAATGGCTATTGCATTATGCGGGCGAGGCGCAGATAAATGACGGCGGCAGGGAAATTATAGCCAAAAATGGCAACGCGAGCGTTAAAGTGTCAACGATATTCCCATCGCAGATAGCAGTTGAAAAACGCAACGTTTACTCAACTGCGTATATTGGCAAAGAGGATACAAAATACTGCTCGTATCTGTCGCTTGCCGAACCGAGCGGAGTGCCTAAACGTGAGGCTGTATTCTTAAACCTAATAAGCACCAATATGTCAGTAACGGCTGTGCCAATCAAATCTGCTGACTGTATAGGCGCAAAAGTTAGCTGGAACGGCGTCAAAATAGAAATGTACTATAATCTGCGCTCAGATGGGCGGAATATGCACGTTAACACCACCAATAAATTAGAAGGGTATGAAACCGACGCATATATTTTGATTAAATCAACGGAATTAGGGCAAAAACCACGCTACCTGATGGTATACGGCAGTTATTTGCGCAAGGATGGCGTTTCGATATACGAAGATTTCGCGAAAAAATTTGTTTTTATATAAAATTATGAGGTGTGCCATGAAAACGGAAATGACGGAAATATTTAATGGGATATATAAAATCACTATGGGAAATCCTGAGAAGTTAACGCCAATGAGCCTGTTCAACGTTGTCCCGCAGGCAGATAAACTGGCGGGGTTCAGCCCGCGGGAATGCCGGTTTGCCGAATCTGATATTGCAAGCGTTATAAACGCGAAAGGCACAGTCATTAAGTTATCGCTTAATGACGACGAAAATATTTATGGCTTTGGTCTGCAGCTTAAAAGTTTCAACCACAGGAGAAGAAAAGTGCAAATACGGTGTAACGCAGATCCATTGTCGCCTTCCGGTGACTCTCACGCGCCAGCACCATTCTATTTGTCCTCAGCAGGCTATGGCATACTTGTGGATACTGCGCGGTATGCCTCGTTTTATTGCGGGTCAAGCGAGAACAAGTATGGCGGTAATGATATGGTAATCGAAATTCCTGTGGCTCAGGGGGCGGACATATATGTTATCGAAGGTGCAACAATGATGGAAGTGGTGCGCAAATATGTGATGTTCTCCGGTGGTGGTGCCAAACTGCCGGATTGGTCGCTGGGCGTCTGGTATCGTATGCACTCCAAAGCGACGGCAGAGGAAGCCATAAGCACACTTGAAAATGAGTTGCTTGGTGAAGATATCCCATGTGACGTTCTTGGTCTTGAACCCGGGTGGCACACGCAAGCCTATTCATGTAGCTACAAAATCGATCCTGTGAGAATGGCGAAGTGGAACGAACTGCTTGCGAATCTAAAAGAGAAAAACATACGGCTGAACCTGTGGGAACACGCGTATGTCCATCCAAGCGCAGATATACACGATGATATTGCACCGTACAGCGGTGACTATCGTGTTTGGCGAGGGCTAGTACCAGATTTCGCCACTGCCGAGGGGCGGCGGATATTCGCGGAACACCACAAAAAAACGCTGGTTAATCAGGGAGTTTCCGGCTTCAAGCTGGACGAGTGCGATGGTTCGGATTACACCGGCGGGTGGGGATTTCCTAATGTTGCCTCTTTCCCATCCGGTCTTGACGGCGAGCAAATGCACAATGTATTGGGCGTTTTATATCAGCAGACTATCCTTGACGCATTCAATGGAAAAGAGGGTGAGGATGCGACCTGCGGTCTTGTACGAGCGTCGCATTTGTTCGCCGCGCCATTGCCATTCGTGCTGTACAGCGATCTTTATGATCAAGCTGATTATCTGCGCGGGTTGGTCAACGCAGGTTTCAGTGGTATGCTGTGGACTCCTGAATTACGCACTGCTGCAAGCCCTGAGGATATGATTCGGCGCATACAGATGCTCGTATTCTCTGCATTAACGCATATTGACTGTTGGTTTATCAAGAATCCACCGTGGTTCAACGTCAACCGCAACGAGAATAACTCGGATATCCGTATGCCAGAGAGTGAGCAAGTAAAGAAGTTGGCACGATATTGGCTGCAACTGCGCAAGAAGCTGTTTCCATATGTCCGTGCCGCATTTGATAAATACGTTTCTGACGGTACACCGCCGCTTCGTGCAATGGTGATGGACTTTGAGAACGATCCTGATGTTGCCAATATATCAGACCAATATATGATGGGCGACTGCTTACTTGTGGCACCGCTGATTGCGAAACCAAATCGGCAAACGGAGTATTTGCCGGAGCAATATGGAACAACAGAATCCGTCTCGCTGCTCGCAGATGTTGACCGCCGGAAAGTATATCTGCCCGCTGGAAAATGGAAACATATGTTCACAGGAGAACTATTCGAACCAGGTTGGCACGATAGCATCTGCTCCCTTGAGCAAATGCCCGTATATGTGAATACGAGCAGTGACAGCACCATGCTTGAGCTTCTGCCAACTTACAATTTACAGTTAAAGTCAGATTAAAACCATCCACCGTCTAAAATTGAAAAAGGTCAAGACCGAGTCAAAGTCGCTCTTGACTTTTGTTGATTTATGGTATCAAAAAACATCAGTGCATGATATCCCCCCGCGTATAACCGCAAAGGAATCTTCAAGCGCTTTATCTAAGACAAAACGAGAGAAAAAGCAAGCAACAAAATGTAAATTTTCGTATCAAAATAGAAATATTAATATGTTAAGGATATAATTGTCAATAAAGTTATGCTAAAATTAACGAACTTTGAATTAAATAAAAAGATAAAAAAGGAGATTTCGATGGAAGCGAAAAGTTTTAAAAAGTTGCGTATCCTAATTATTTTGATTATTGCCTGCTTGACATTGCCTTTGTTTTTCTCGTGCGGCGGGGATAGCCCCGAAGTTGTTGCGGACGAAACGCCGCAAAATTACAATGGCGGTACTGATGCGGATGCAGATGTCGGGACGGGCTATATATCACGTGAAGAAACGCCCGATTCTTTGCCGGATGGTTTGAATTTCAATGGGACGGATATACGCATACTGCACAGGTCTGAAAATTCGATGTTCTGGAGAGATGAAATAGCGGTCGAGGAACTTACCGGCGAGATAGTAAACGATGCAATATTCCACAGGAACAGGACTGTGGAAGAAAGGCTAAATGTAGAGATAACTTCCATAGCGATACCCGGTGACTGGAGCAACAGGGAAAATTTTATGCGGACGGTGAGAACGTCAGTAACAGCGGGAAGCGATGACTACGACATTATCGCCGGGTATGCGTGGTATATGCCGATACTTGCCACCGAAGGTCTGTTCTATAACCTACACAACGTGCCGTATTTAGAGCCAAGGGCACCATGGTGGAGCGCTGACTGCGCCGAGCAGATGACTATTGACGGCAGGCTGTTTTTTATCACGGGTGATTTGTCAAACTCATTGCTTCGCGGCATGAAAGTCACGTTCTTTAACCAGCAGCTCGCGGAAAACTTTGCTCTCGGAAATTTGTACCAAATCGTGCTTAACGGCGAATTCACGATTGATAAGTTGAGCGAGTTAATAAGAGGCACATACATGAACTTAAACGGCACAGGCATACCGGACAGGTATGATTTGTTCGGCTTCGGAACTCCAACGGGCAACCAGATGAACGGATGGCCCGCTGCGTTCAACCAGCCTATCGTAACCAAAGACAGCTTCGGCATACCTCAAATAGCATTTAATACTCCTCGAATGATGGAAATAGTTAATGTGATGTATGAGTTTTTCTATCACAACGAAAACGTCTTTATTGTTCCCGAGGATGCAGGCGGTACGATACGCGATATGTTTGTAGGGGACAGGCTGCTGTTCAAGGGAGGGATTTTAAACACAGCCGAAGGTATGCGCGCGATGGAAAGCGATTTTGGTATCTTGCCGATGCCCAAATGGAGTGCGGATCAACCGGGATATTTTACTATATCAACAGACTGGTATTCGTTGTTTTGTATACCCGTCACCTCATCGAGAATCGACGCAGTCGGAGCAACAATGGAAGCACTGGCGGCAGAAAGCTACAGGCGGGTGACCCCGGCGTATTTTGAAGTTGCGCTCAAGCAAAAATATTCCCGCGACGAAGAAACATCACAGATGCTTGACATCATACGGGAAGGGCTGAGGTTTGATTTCGGGACGGTCAATACGGCTAATTTAGATGGGATACACGCTGTTTTCAGAACTCTGATGGACACGGGGAGCAATGCTTTCGCGTCGTTCTTTGAAGCAAACGAAGCAAGGTTTCAAACTGCGCTTGACAGGCTTATCGATACATTCCATAATATGAATTAACTCTAGACGCACCGCAGACTCTGCGATTCGGATGGCTCATAAATAAAAATGGCAAACCGGAAATTCTAGGTTTGCCATTTTCACTAATATATTCTGGGAACTGTATTTCCCTTTACTGAACAAATTCCATGCCGCGTTCCTGTAGTTCTGTCAAATGGGTCACGTAAAGGAAGAGGCGCCTGCCTTCGCCGTGTAATACGCCGGTGACTTCAACCCAAGCATCGTCTGCTGGCGGTGCGATATCGCCCAAGACTACCTCGAATCCGATAATACCGTCGTCTCCGCAGCAGCCGAGTGTACGGCGGGCAACGTAATGCAATGGAGGCTCATCGTCCCACTGCATAGACCCAAAAAAGCCTTCGTACCTAATGGTGCGCCCCATGAATCGTGATGGATTAAACAAAATATCCTGTGTCTGCACCACGAAAAACCGCTCGTCTATCACGACAACCGCCTCCCCTCCGCAGCCATTCAAAACCGCTAATGACATACACAACATAACTGCCATTGTTACAGAAGTAATCAGTCTTTTTAAGATTTTCACGTCTTTCATGTTGCCCTCCCTCTTCTCACAAACGCGATACCGCTTAACACTATGAACACAGCTAAGTTCACACCCACAACGCTCGCCCCCGGTGGTATGTCAAGCCCATACGAGAACAACATCCCAACGGAGAAACACCCAAGCCCAATCACAGCCGATGCAATCACCACTGAGAGAAACCGCTTGCACAGCCGCATCGCGCTCAGTGCAGGGAAAATGCTCAGGCTCGCGATGAGCAGCGCGCCCATCATCCTCATGCCAAGCACCATCATTACAGCTGTCAGAACGGCAAGCAGGCTCTTGTACAGCTCTACTTTGATGCCCGTTGCCATCGCGAAGCTCTCATCGTATGTGACCGCGAACAGTTGCTTGTAAAACAACACGAACAAGCATATCACTGCCACGCTCAACCCGATGCTGATATACATATCAGCCTGCGTCATCGCGAAAATGCTGCCAAACATCACGTTGCAGACGTGCAGTGTGATACCGGTTGTCATCGCTAGGACGATTAAGCCTATCGCAAGGCTGCTTGTTGACACAAGTGCTACCGCACTGTCACCCTTGACTTTACTGCTCTCGTTCATACGTAGCAGCATAAACGCCGCCGCCGTCACAACCACGAAAGTCACAGGCAGCGGTGCCAAGTCAATCACGCCCGCGATTGCCATCGCCGCGAAGGCAACGTTGCCAAGCCCCGTGCCAATCATCGCGTAACGTTTCAGCACTAAGTTCACGCCCAGCAAAGCCGCGCACAGCGAAATCAACACTCCAACTACGATGGCACGCCTCATGAAAGCGAACGAAAACATCTCAACTACCATGTCAAAAAAATCAGCAAGCTGAGCCATCATCGTCACCCCCTAGAAATCTCTTGCCTATGTCGGTTTGTACGTATTTTTCAGTCAGCCCGAAGAACACTTGTCGGTTTTTTAAGTGTAGTATATGGCTCGCGTACTCCACCGCCGAGCGCACATCGTGGGAAATCATGATAATTGTGATACTCATATCATACGAGAGCGTGCGTATCGTCCTGTACAGTTCCGCTGTCACGAGCGGGTCAAGCCCTGACACAGGCTCGTCAAGCAGCAGCACTTTCTCCGTGGCGCACAGTGCGCGTCCGAGCAGTACGCGCTGTTGCTGTCCGCCGGACAACTCACGGAAACTCCTGTTGCGCAGTTCCGCGATGCCGAGCCGCTCCATATTCTCAAGCGCAGCCTGACGGTCGCGCTTGGAGTAGAACGGCAGAATCCCGCGGTTGCCGATGCGCCCGGAGATGACAACTTCATAGACGCTCGCCGGAAAATCTCTCTGCGCCGACGTCTGCTGCGGCAGGTAGCCGATTTGGGTGGGTTTCAAGCCATCACCCATGCGAATCTCGCCTGTGCTGGGACGCATCAGACCTAGCAGACCACGCATCAGCGTTGTTTTACCGGAGCCGTTCTCGCCTACGATACAGAGATAATCGCCCTGACTCACCTCAAAATCCAGTTCGTCAATAACAGTTCTGCCATCGTATGCAAAAGCGGCGTTTCTGCAGGTGATGAGTGCCATCAGTTCAGTGCCTCCCTCAGATGCTCCAAGTTACGGCGCATCAAGTCAAGGTACGTCACGCCAGCCGAGAAGTCCGCTGGACTCACGTTGTGTGCGGAGTGAAGCTCTAAAATCCGCGCCCCCGTTTCCACTGCGATTGTACGGGCGATGCCGCCGTCTGAAAGCTCTATTTGGAATATCACGGGTATATTTTCATGTCGTACTGTTTCGATAAGCCTCGCTATAGTGGCAGGGCTGGCTTGCGTTTCAGGTGAACATCCAGTGAAAGCAGCATGATATGTCAACCCATATGTGTCTGTGAGGTATCTGAATGGGAATCTGTCGCCGAACACAACTGTAGTGCGTGCCGCCTGCGATATCATTTCAGTAAATGCTTGGTCTAACTCTTGTAATTCTGCTATATATGCCGCCGCGTTTGCACGGAAGAACTCGGCATTATCAGGGTCAAGTTCCGCCAGCGCATCGGTCAGTGCCTGCACGATAGTGACAGCGTTTCTCAGACATGTCCACACGTGTTCGTCCTCGTGGTTTTCATGGTCATGATGATGGTGCGAATGGTCGTCGTGATCATGAGAAGAATCATGGTGATGCTCGTGGTCATGTCCGTAATCATCGTAGTGATGACTATGTTCATGGTGAGCGTCATCATGACTATGATGTGAGTCGTGATGATAGTGCGAATGACCATGACTGTCGTGGTGGTGATCATGGTAATGCTCTGTCATCACAGTTTCAACTAAGTCTATGAGCGCGACTGTACGTAGATTTGTTTCGCGGTCTTCATTCACTGAGGTGACAATGCGCTCAACCCACTCATCACTGTGTCCACCAACATAAATCAGCAAATCTGCGTTGCTTAGTGTAACAATATCTCGCGCTGTTGGCTCGAACCCATGACTTTCCGCTCCGGGTGACAGCAGCATACTCAACTCCACTCGCTCTCCCGCGATTTGGCGCACGAAATCATACTGAGGGAATATCGTTGCTATCACACGTATTCTACCGTCTTCATCATCAGACTGGTCGTCTCCACCACAGCTTGACAATAACATTGTCATTGTCAACGCCGCTATTAGCAATATAGCTATTCCTGTTTTTCTTATCTTTTCATTATTGTTCTTCATTTCTTTTCCCCTTCCGGCACATTCTGTAAGTTTGAATAATTATTTTAGATCTGTACGATTTTAGGCGCATAACATCACAATAAGGCAACATACTTGCCTGCTTTGAAAGATGCTTCCGCTTTCCTTGCTGTTTATATATTCAATTATTCATTCTGACTTTTGCCTCAATAATATTTGAAAATATAAACTTAAAAACTAAATTATTGGCGATTGAAATCATCACAAAAATCAAGCCTATCGTAACAAACGCCAAGGCAACAGCAATCATTAACTGCTTAATAATTTCAAGTTTATTTATCACCAAGAAGCAAACAGGATAAAAATCGCTCATTGTACTTTTTTTGCAATCACAATCTATCTGCAGAAAAATAGGAGTACAACAATCTGTGCGTTGCATAGTCCGCATACAATCGCAGTCTGTATGCAGTGAGATAAGAGCAACAGACAAAAGGAAAGCGGCGGCAAAATATAGCAAGAACATCAAAGCGATTGTTCTTTTTCCACTCTTACGATTTTTAATCTCGCTCGATATGTCCCGCATATCGCTCTCCCCTTTCGATGATATTCGCTCAAATACAATAACACACTACAATATTATCACATATTTATGAATATATTTAATCTAATTTCATACAAATTCAAAGGTTAGCTGAGGAATTACTACACCCTGCGTTTATTCGCCTTTGTTCAGTTGCTTAAATATCTGACTTGCCGTACACAGCAGTACCAGCAACCAAAAAAGATTGATTTTGTGCAGTTAGCGGGACGCAGGGGGACAAGGGCAGAAAGTGAATAAATTTATTTGATTTTGTTTAAAGCCTCCAACAGATTTTTAATATTTCTTATGGTTTCAGCATTAATAAAATGCTCTATCTTTTCAACCTGATTTAATTCATTTTCGGATTGGTTGATATAGCACAAAAAATGGTGCAGAGTATCATGTCTGAAAACTAAATATTTTCCAAGATCGCTGCCGGCATCAGTTAGCTTTATATAGCCGTACTTTTCGAAGTAAACTAATCCTTGGTTTTTAAGATTGTTTACCATTTTTGATGCAGAAGAAGGTTTAACATTCAGGCTTTCGGCAAGCGTACCAATCCTCACCGCTTCACCGCTTGAGTGGATTCTGTAAATCATTTCTAAATAATCTTCCATAGACGATGTGACTGCATTATTTTCCAATAGAGCGTATCCTTTTAAAGTATAAAATCTATTATCTCCTGACATGATTTAACCTCCTTTTTTTAAATCCTAAAATTATCCGTAACACTTAGAGAAAAGCTCGCATATATCTATTAGCGTAAGGAAAGATATTTTCCTTACGCTAATTTTATTACGGGGAGATTAGAGTTATGCCAGTTATTTCTGGTCTTATTGTATCAATAGATGCGTTTTTCATTGGACTTTCAATTGGTTTGAACAAAAGATGCAAATTTTTATATCTTGTTGTAATTAATGCGTTTCTTTTCGGACTTTGTATTCTTGGTTTTTCGATTGCAGAGCAACTTTATGAGCATATAGAAGTTAACGTTGACACGATTGTAGGCTTCTCGTTTATAGTGCTTGGGCTTTGGTGCATCTTGCATTACTTCACATCTGAGTATATCAAACGACGCAAAGGAGCTATCGTGCTGGAAAATACTTCACGAAAAACAATTATACTTGTAGGTTTGGTGATGAGCATTGAGGCGATGATGATAACAATGGGCATTACGTTTATTTTCATTCCTCGTTCAACGTTTATTATTCCAATAACTGTCGCGCTTGCTCATTTTGGATACTCAGCATTGTCCTTCTGCCTAGCTCGAACTAAATATGTGAAGCGAATTCCTGTCGTCTTGAGCCATGTCATTTCCGGGCTTGCACTTATTACATATGGACTTATGGCTATTTTTATATGACACATCTTAGCTAATTTTTTATTGAAAAATCACATCAAAGATGCGCTAAGCATCAACCTCTGATACTATGAGCACCCGCGCCAAACCCGGCGCGGGTGCTTTAGTTAGTCTATTTCGCCTTTGTCTTTCATTGCTCCGCTAAAAGAATTGTTATTGAGTGCGGAAATCACGGAGCGGGGTTGACGAGCCGTTGCGTAACAGTCTGCCTGTGTGCAGTCACACTGAGGTAAATCACAGTCCAATCGGAGTTGAAGTTTACATCGATGAAGTTGAAGTTGTCCCTGTCGTTCCAGATGCGGTTGACATTGACGATA
>Ga0123355_10007450_pt1 | contig 16398 bp, 22 predicted proteins | sample TergutEmb28metaG_3_FD_89872 | JGI IMG/M metagenome (GOLD analysis project Ga0123355, IMG submission 89872) | Embiratermes neotenicus P1 segment gut microbial communities from Petit-Saut dam, French Guiana - Emb289 P1 | ecosystem: Host-associated > Arthropoda: Insects > Digestive system > Gut ...
CCTATCGTTGACATCGTTGACGAGCCTGGCTGGCCGACGGCAGGCATCGCGGTGATGGCCCGCGGCGCCTGATCGGAGGGGAGAACATGAGCGCGGAGGATCTCGAGAAGTACGAGACCGAGATGGAGCTTCAGCTCTATCGCGAGTACCGCGACGTGGTCGGCCTGTTCACCCATGTGGTGGAGACGGAGCGGCGCTTCTACCTGACGAATCAGGTCGATCTCAACGTCCGTCAGGCGGACAACGGCGAGGTTTTCTTCGAGGTCACCATGCAGGACGCCTGGGTGTGGGACATGTATCGGCCTGCGCGGTTTGTGAAGAATGTACGCGTTGTCACTTTCAAGGATGTCAACGTCGAGGAGCTGTCCAAGAGCGACCTGGAGATTCCAGACCCCAAGTAAGAGCGGGGAACGTGGCCGATTCCGGTCGTAGCGGCTTGCCGGGTCGCTGACGTCGTCAGGTGTGCCGCTGGCTTGCGGCGCGCAGCGGCATTGTGACGGGGCCCGGTGACATTTCGGGGCGCTTATCCACTGGCTGGCTGTCGTCCCGGCGGCCTCCCTAGAGCTTGTCCACAGGCGCTCCAGTGCCTGCCATCCCTGCTGCCCCTGCCCGGCAGGGTGGCTGGCGGAGGTGGTAGCCGTGAATCCGAAGGATCTGCTCGGACAGCAGGGTGAGCAGCTAGCGGCGAAGTTCCTCACCGATGCCGGACTGTCGGTGCTCGGCCGGAACTGGCGCTGTGCCCAGGGCGAGATCGACATCGTCGCCCTCGACGGCCGGACGCTGGTCGTCTGCGAGGTCAAGACAAGGTCGGGGGTGCGGTTCGGCACGCCGCTTGAGGCGATCACGCGGCAGAAGGCGCACCGGCTGCGGGGGCTCGCGGTGGCCTGGGTCCGGGCCCACGGCCTGGTGTACGACCAGATCAGGATCGACGCCATCGGGGTGCTGCGGAGCGCCCCGGGCGAGTTCAGCATCGAGCACGTCCGCGGGGTGGGCTAGCGGCGGTACGCCGGGCCAGCGCCTGGCGGCCTGGGCGGACGCTAGCCGAGGTCTCGGGAGGCGCGGGTGATCGCTGCCGCGCGGCTGGAGACTTCGAGCTTCCGGTAGATGTTCTCCAGATGAGTGCGGACTGTTCCCTCGGTAATGGACAGCCGGCGGGCGATCTGGCTGTTCGTGTTCCCGTCAGCGAGGAGGCGTAGCAGGTCCTGCTGCCGGGTGGTAAGGCGAGGCACAGGGTGCCGGCGCCGCTCCGCATCGAGATAGGCCTCGTGCAGGTGCGGCCGGAGCAGTGTGAGCCGGGCCCGGTCGTTCTCGGAGAAGTCCGCACCAGGGCCGCGGAAGAAGAACAGCCGCAGCGTCCGGCCTGGGCCGGCCGTATAGCCGGATGCCGCGGGCAGGGTCAGCATCAGCGCGTGGTCGAATCCCAGCGGCTGATAGATGCCGCACCTGCCGATCGCATGCCACTCCCGGGTCGAGTAGAAATCCCCGATCGTGATGACGCTGCGCAGATCACCAGTCCGGTCGGGGTAGCTGCAGAGCTCGCAGTTCCAGTAGTGCTCCCAGTGCACGGCGCTCCGGTCCGTCACCGCGTCCGCCCCGCGGCCGCGGACGGTCTGCGTGTACCACATCTGCTGCTGCGCGCTGTCGAAGCCGCCGAAAGCGACGACGTCACAGCGGATCTCCTCGATGAGGTCCTGCAGCAGGGACGGCGGAAGTCCTTCCTCCGCAGGGACGTCCGGGCGATCCGCGCTGACGATGGCGGCCAGGGCACGCAGGTCGCGGCCGCTCGCCGACACTGGTGTCGTCATCACGCCCCCCAACCGCCGCCGTGGCGGCGAGCCATAGCACGGCCGTGCCGGTGACCGCAATCCGCAAAATGTCGGATGGTGCCGGCGGACATGGCTGCCCAAAATGATATCTGGCCATGCCTTGGATGGCTGCGATGCAGTCTGTGATCCACCTGCCGGCTGGTCGGCCGATGACGGGAGTACCCGAATGCCGCGATTCATGGATTACCACCCGGACCTGAAGCTGCCCGAGGAGGCCATCGCCCAGATCGCTGACGATGCTCGCCACGCCAGGGCTGATGAGTTCGGCGTGCGCCAGATCGAGCTGTACTACAACGGCGGAGGGCAGGTCTACTGCCTGCTCGAGGCACCCGACGAGAAGGCCGTTCGCGCCCACCACGCTGCCCTGGGCGTCGACTGCGGTGATGTCCACGAGGTAGACAGCCTTGAGTGATTCCCCAGCGCCTACTCGAGTGCCGGGTGCAGCGGAGGGGGCCGCACCCGGGTGGGACGGGCGAGGCAGCGGACTGGCCGCGGAGTGACGGACCGCGCTGGAGATGTCAGCAGCTCAGGGTCGCCATTGCTCCTCCCGGCCACTGCGCGCGCTGGCTAGCGGGGTATTGAAGCATCCGACGCTGACATTCCGGGACCGCCGTCCCCAGCACGGCCCGCCGTTCGCTCACCGTCCACAGCGCGCTCGCTCTCGCCTGCTGCTCCTTGCCACCTCGGGCACTGTCGGTGCCGGAGGTGGCGACAGATGGCACTCGCCCGGACGTATGCGATGGCACTGGCCGGCGTGCAGGGACACGTTGTCGAGATCGAGGCCGACATTGAGAACGGCCTGGTCGCCCTGTTCCTGGTCGGACTTCCGGATACGGCGCTGCGGGAAGCGCGGGATCGCATCCGGGCGGCAATCGTGAATAGCCGCCAGTCCTGGCCGCAGCGCCGGGTCACAGTCGGCCTGTCGCCGGCCAGCCTGCCCAAGCGGGGCTCGGCGTTCGATCTCGGTATCGCGGTTGCCATCGTCGCTGCGGACGGCGTCGTGGACAAGAAGCGGCTCACCGGCACGGTGTTCGTCGGCGAGCTCGGGCTGGACGGCCGGCTGCGGCCGGTCCCTGGAGTGCTGCCGTCGGTGGCAGGCGCGGCGGCCGCCGGGTTCGGCAGGGTCGTCGTGCCGACGGAGAACGCGCCGGAGGCGCTGCTCGTCCCCGGCATGCAGGTGGTCAGCGCGCGAAGCCTCGCAGCGGTCCTCAGCTGGCTGAGCGAGGCGCAGGCCGGCGAGCCCGGCGAGCCCGTGGAGGTACTGGAGTCGGGCGGCGGCGTCGCTCCGGTGGCAAGTGCCGAAATCCGTGAGCCAAGTCCGCGCGACCTGGCGGACGTGGTGGGGCAGCCGGTGGCGCGGAGAGCCGCAGAGATATGCGCCGCGGGTGGCCACCACATGCTTCTCCTCGGGCCGCCCGGCGTAGGCAAGACGATGCTCGCAGAGCGGCTGCCGACGATCATGCCCGTGCTGGAGCCGAGCGCGGCGCTTGAAGTCAGCACCATCCACTCGATAGCGGGAGCGCTCAGGCACGCCAGCCCGCTGATGACTGACCCGCCGTTCTGCGCGCCCCATCACACGGCGACGAAGGCCGCGATCGTCGGCGGCGGCAGCGGCATCATCCGGCCAGGTGCGGCGTCGCTGGCGCACCATGGCTTCCTGTTCCTGGACGAGGCGCCCGAGTTCGACCGGGACGTACTTGATGCGCTGCGCCAGCCGCTTGAGGCCGGAGAGGTGGTCATCGCGCGGTCCGGGCTGACGGCTCGCTTCCCCGCTCGGTTCACTCTCGTGCTCGCCGCGAATCCGTGCCCCTGCGCGAAGACCGCGACTTCGGGTGAAGCGTGCACGTGCACGCCGCTCATGCGCCGCCGGTACCTGGCCAGGCTCTCCGGGCCTCTGCTGGACCGGGTGGACGTGAAGGTCGAGCTGCTGCCTGTCGGCCGGGCCGAGCTGCTCAGCGACCGCCAGCTCACCGAGCCCAGCGCGGTCGTGGCCGACCGGGTCCGCGAGGCACGGCGGCGAGCAGCGCGTCGGCTGGACGGTACGCCCTGGCGGCTGAATGCGCAGGTGCCGGGCAGCGAGTTGCGGCGCGGCTATAGGCCAGCCAGCGGCGCGCTGGCACCGCTGGAGCGGGCCATGGATCTCGGACAGGTCAGCGCACGGGGCACAGACCGGATCATCCGGATGTCCTGGACGCTGGCCGACCTGGCGGGGCTGCCGCGGCCGGGTCGCGACCAGATCGGCACAGCGCTGGCGCTGTGGCTGGGAACGGGACTGTGACGGACCGGTTCCTCACCCTGAAGGCTCGATCGTGATCGACCCGGTCTTAGTGCTGGCGGTGATTGTGCGCGACGCTGTCGAGCTACGAGAAACGCTTACCCTGACATTGCCGACCGTCGTGCTTGTCGTCACGTGGTATTGCACGGAGTTGGGCACGCGCACGGTGATGGCGCCCACGTCGCTGGTCGCGGTGAGCGCCGTCGGCGGCGCCGAGAAGGTGACGTCAATCGCGCCCGCCGACACGTGCAGGCTTGCGCTGGCCGACGACAGCTGCTGCCCGCCAATCGATCCGGCGTGGCTGGAAACGTCGACCGCCCCGGCCAGTGAGCTGAGGCTGATCCTGCCCGCGTTCACGTGCGCAGTGACGGGACCGCCGAGCGAGCCGAGAGTGACGCTGCCGGCGCCTTCGGAAACACGTACCGTGGTCGCCCGCGGCGCGGTGATCGTGTAGCCGACCGTGCATGTCTCCGTGGCGGGGCAGTGGCTGTCGAGGCTGAGGGTGCCTGACGCGGTGTGATGGGTGGTCGGCGGCGCGGTGCCATGGAATGAGATGTGCTCGGTGACAGAGATCGCAGCCGAGTTCCCGCCGGTGACCTGGACATTGCCCGCCTGATCTGTCACGACCAGCGTTGTCACACCGCCGACGGTGTAGCTGTTGGTCCGGTGCTGCAAGCCGCCGATGCTGAGGGCACAGCTGGCGAGCCCGGCCATGAGAATGCCCGCCGCCATCGCCGACCCGGCAGCCCGCAGCAGCCGGCCGGCCTCTGGTGATCCGCCTGTCACAAGGTCAAGTTCACCATGGCCGGCTCAGCCGCCACCGCTGCCATTGGTCCCTCGGGCCTCCACATGGCAAAGCTAGAGGACCGGGCTAGTTCCTCCGTCGAGATTGATGGCCGAGCCCGTCACATAGGAGGAGCGATCTGACAGGAGATATGCCGCTAGGTCCGCGAACTCCTCAGACCTTCCTACCCTGCCCAGCGGGATGTCGGTGCGCTCGGCCATCTGGCGGTACAGCTCGTCCTCGGACTGGCCTGATGCGTCGGCGCGCCGCCGCCACTGGCCACTCTCAACCAGCCCAATCAGCACGGCGTTGACCCGGATGCCGTGTCGTCCGAGGTCCTTGGACGCCGCCTTGGTTATGGCTAGGCCGGCCGCACGCGATGCCGTTGTCGGCAGCGAGGCAGCACCGGCGGCCTTGGCGCCGACGTTGAGAACGTTGATGATGGCCCCGCCACCAGCCGCCACTAGATGCGGTACAGCGAGGCGGGTACAGCGAACCGCGGCGAGGACCTTGAGGTCAAGATCGGCGATCCAGTCCTCGTCGGCGACCTGGTCGATCCGTCCCGCGGCGCTCTTGCCGGCGTTGTTCACCAGGCCGTCCACGTGGCCCCAGCGGGAGACGGCCGTATCGACGAACCGTTCAAGGTCAGCGAGCCGGGTGACATCCGCCTGCACGGCAACTGCATCGCCGCCGGCGTCGCGCAGACGCTGCTCGGTGGCGGCTAGCCGCTGAGGGTCTCTCCCGCAGACGGCTACCTGCGCCCCTTCCTCGATGAGCCGATGCGCAAGCGCCGCACCGAGCCCGTCGGTCCCGCCAGTGATGAGGACGACCTTGCCATCCAAGTGCAGATCCATTGAGCCATTCTGGCGTTACCCTCTCCGGGTGACCAGTGAGCATGATGAGGCGGTCGCCCGCAACCGGGCGGCGTGGGACCGACAGGTCGAGGCGGGTAACGAGTGGACGGTGCCGGTCAGCCCGGAGGTGATCGCTGCCGCGCGAGCCGGTACCTGGTCCGTCGTCCTCATCGGCTATGAGCCTGTCCCGCACAGCTGGTTTCCGCCAAGCCTGGCCGGCATCGAGGTGCTGTGCCTGGCCAGCGGGGGCGGACAGCAGGGGCCGGTGTTCGCCGCTGCCGGCGCGCGCGTGACCGTCTTTGACAACTCGCCGGCGCAGCTCGCTCGCGACGAGATGGTGCGGGAGCGCGAAGGGCTCCAGATCACGACAGTTCTGGGAGACATGCGCGACCTGAGCGCATTCGGCGACGCAAGCTTCGATCTGGTTTTCAACCCGGTGTCGAACGTGTTCAGCCCCGAGCTCGCGCCCGTGTGGCGTGAATGCTTCCGGGTGCTCAGGCCCGGCGGCGCGCTGCTGACGGGATTCATGAACCCGGACATGTTCATCTTCGACGAGGACGCGTCCAACAACCGCGGCGAGCTGATTGTCCGCCATCGGCTGCCGTACTCCGACCTGACCCACCTTGATGCCGCCGAACTTGACCGGCTGAGAGGCACTGACATTCCGCTGGAGTACAGCCACACGCTCACCGAGCAGATCGGCGGTCAGCTTGACGCGGGTTTCATTATTACCGGATTCCGCGAGGCGCCCCACCACGCCGGCCCGACTGCCCCCTACATGCCCGGCTACTTCGTCACCCGAGCGGTGAAGCCAGCCTGAGCCGCTATAGCGCTAGCCCTGATCGAGCTTCGGGCCATGTAACCAGGACCGGTGCTGCTCCCTCGGTCTCAGGGAGCGCTGCCGAAGTCGACGTCCTTGGTCTCGGCCGTCCCGGCCGTCCGCCCTGGTGCCGTCTGGTACTTCCAGTACAAGTTTGTGTGCGCGATCACCTGGCCCGGAGGCGGCGCGCCCCAGGCAGTCTGATCTTCCGTGGTGTGCGCGTCGCTCACCAGCGTCGCGTCATATCCCCGGGCGAACGCGCCATGCAGCGTCGAGCGGATGCACGCATCGGTCTGCGCGCCGACGACCACCAGCCGCCCGACTCCGAGGCCCGAGAGCACCGTCTCCAGGTTGGTGTCCTCGAAGGAGTCGCCGTAGTTTTTCTCGACCAGCGGCTCGGCGTCATCCGGACTCAGCTCGGGGACGATCCGCCAGGCGTCGCTTCCTCTCTCCAGGCCGTCGTCGGAGTGCTGGACCCAGACCACCGGTACGCGCTCTCGGCGCGCCCGCTCCACCAGCGTGCCGATGTTCGCCACTACCGCGTCGCGTTCATGGTTGCCGGCCACGACGCCGGTCTGGACGTCGATGACCAGGAGCGCGGTATTAGGTCGGCTGTCGAGCGTGGTCATGATGTCTCCTTCGCGGTGGTGTGCATCCGACACCCAACCGTAGACCTCACCTCTGACAACTCGAGCTTGTCGCGAGCGCCTGCGCGAGGCGGGCTTTGCGGCATTCTGAACTGGTGAGTGCTCCGACCGCTCTGCCGGAAGTCGTGACCCATTACTACCTAGCCGGGCGGCAGCCGTTCCTGAGCCTGTCTGAGCTTCCCGACGCCGAGCTGGGCGCGGTGCTCGCCGACCTGCGCACGCTGCGTGACACCGGCAGGCAGCACCGGCCGTTTGGCCCGCGGTACATGAATCTTCGACATCGGACCGAAGCGCGCCTGCGCGAGCTGTTCATCGCGGCGGGCGGGCAACCCGACCGGACTGCCCCTCACTACTTCGTGCTTGGCGAGTCATCGTGGTACCGGGGCCTGGCCGCGAATATGGCCCTGGCCCAGCTGCCGCTGTCCGCGCTGCCCCCGACCCAGACCAGCATCACCTGCCCGGACAGCTTCACGGCGATGGGATTGGTTGCCCAGTTCGGGATCGGTCGCGAGACCAGGCCATATCACGGGCGCGTATTCCTCCTCGGTGAGCTGGCCGACCTCGTCGACGAGTTCGGGATCCCGGACCCGGCCTGGGATGGCAACTACCAAGAGTGGGCCACCTGGCCTGCGGAACCGTATATCGAAGTCCAGCTCTGGAGTGATCAGCCCATCGCGGACTATCTGCGCTCTGACGGGACTCCCGAAAAGGCAGTCGCGCCGCTAGCCTGACCTGCGATGGCCAGTCAGATGTGGCGCGCTCTCGCGGCGTTCCGAATTGTCGCGCTCGGCTACGTGGCAGTGCTGATCGTGCGGGACCACGGCCAGTACGCTCACCCGCTGGCCGGCCTGCTGGCGCTTGCTGTCATGGCCTGCTGGACCTTAGCCACCATTGCGGCCTACGCACGAGCGAACGGCCAGCTCCGGTGGCTCGTCACGGCGGATGTCATTGTCGCGGCCGCCCTGGTCATCAGTACCCGGTGGATCGACTCACGGGGCCAGATCGACGCTGGGGCAGCGACGATACCGGCGTTCTGGGCGGCGGCGCCAGTGCTGGCGTCCGCGATCGCCGGAGGCCCATGGGCAGGCATCGCCGCGGGGCTGGCAATCGCCGGTGCCGACCTGATCGAGCATCCGCAGCTCCAGCCAGAGAACACGTTCACTGGGGTCGCCTGCTCCTGGTCGCGGGCGGTGTCGTCGGGTATGTCGCCCGCCTCGGAGTGAGAGCCGAGGAAGCCGCGCGGAGCGCAGCCCGGCGGGAGGCCGAGGCATCGGAGCGCGAGCGGCTGGCACGGTCCATCCACGACTCGGTGCTGCAGGTGCTCGCGCTCGTCACCAGCAGGGGCCGTGCCCTGGGCGGCGAGGCAGCTGAGCTGGGAGACCTGGCGGCGGAGCAAGAGGCGGCGCTGCGGTCTCTGGTGTCCGGCAACGGGTCAGCCGACTGGCACGACGACGGCGGACTTCTGGACGTGCGAGCTGTCACTGAGTCGCTGGCCGACGGTCGCACGACGGTGTCATGCCCGGCCACAGCGGTGCTGCTGCCGGAGACCGTGACCAGGGCACTTGGTGCGGCAGCGGCGGCAGCCGTGGACAACGTCCGACGTCACGCGGGACCCGACGCCCGCTGCTGGGTGCTGCTCGAGGATAGCGCCGCGGACGTGCTGCTGACGGTTCGCGACGACGGCTGCGGGATCGCCATGGGTCGGCTCGCCGAGGCTGCCGCGACAGGCCGCCTCGGCATAGCCCAGTCGATTGTCGGCCGGCTCAAGAGCATTGGCGGCACCGCGTCGGTTGTGTCGGAACCAGGCGCTGGAACAGAGGTCGAGCTCCGTGTCCGCCGCCACTGACCCCCTGCTCCGCCTGCTGATCGTGGACGACCACCCGATCTGGCGCAACGGAGTGGCACGCGACCTGCAGGAACTCGGTTTCGGCGTCGTGGGCACGGCAGGCAGCGGCGCCCAGGCCGTGCGGATCTTCGAAGCCGCCCGGCCGGATGTGGTGCTGCTTGACCTGAACCTTCCCGATCTGCCAGGGGCGGAGGTAACCAGACAGCTGCTTGCGCAGAATTCCTCGGTTCGCATCCTCGTGCTGTCCGCTAGCGCAGAGCCGCAGGACGTCCTGGACGCCGTCACTGCCGGTGCCAGCGGCTACGTGCTCAAATCCGCCGAACTGGCTGAGCTGGCGGACGCGGTGCGCGCCACGGCCGCAGGCCGGGCGGTGTTCACGCCGGGCTTAGCTGGGCTTGTCCTCGGGGAGTACCGGCGACTGTCCGCGCAGCCCGAACGCGCTGCTGACGGTCAGCGCCATACAACGCCGGCGCTTACCAGCCGGGAGACAGAGGTGCTGCGGCTCGTCGCCAAGGGCCTCACGTATCCGCAGATAGCCGAGCGGCTCTTCCTGTCTCCCCGCACGGTGCAGAACCACGTCCAGAACACCCTGACCAAGCTCCAGCTCAACAACAAGGCCCAGTTCGTCCGCTACGCCCTTGAGGAGGGCGTTGACTAACGGGTTGCCAGCGTCGTGGGCTGAAGCGCGTCGTGAGCTGAATAGCTCAGCGCGGATTGAGTACTCCTACTCACGTACCGGCCGCGCACGTTGCTGACGATGGAGGACATGAGCACTCCACTGCGGCCCCGGACCACCGCGGCCTTCTTCGCACAGTCAGTCATCTCTTTCGGTGTCTCCCTCGCGGTCACGATCGTCGCAATCGGCTACCTGCATGACTCGCGATGGGTGCGAGCCTTCCTCGCGCTCGGCCTCCTCTACGTCGTTACGTCGTCGTTCACGCTGGCCAAGTGCGTCCGTGACCGTCAGGAAGAAACCGCCATCGTCAGCCGGGTCGACCAGGCCAGGCTGGACAAGCTTCTGTCCGAACAGGACCTGCTCCGGGTCGAGTGCGGGAGTCGGGAATGCCGCAGACCGTGTCCAAGAACTCGCCCTCGACGAATGTCCGGTCCTCGATCTCCAGGCCCAGCGCGACGAAGAAGGCCGTCACGACGTCGAGATCTGCGACCGTGAGGCCCACGTGGTCGAAGCGCCGTAGATGTGACATAGGCCTGTCCTCCCGCCGTCGTATCGACCGCGCATCCGTCACCGCAGGCGTTCTCGGCCTTGTGCCGTCCGACTGCTGCGGCGCCTTGCGCCGCTGAGAAGGCACCCTCAGGACTGGCTGGCGCCAGATTCCTGAGGGTGCCCCGCAGTGCGTCTCCAGGATTGCTAGAGGGCAACCCTTGGAGGCGTCTGACGATTAGCGAACATCGCGGGCACCTCCTTCCTGATGCAGAGGACATTTCCTGCCGCGCGGCGCGGCCACTGTAGGACTGCAAGCCGGCAGGTAGCAACGCATTTCCGCAGTGGCCAAGCGGCCCGAGATCATCACCATCGCTGGGCATTCACCTTGCTCCTCGCCCGGTACCGTTCCCATGTCGGTCGTGCCGGACGGTGCCCTGCGCGCCGCCGAGTGGACAGACGGCATCGACGAGGAGGTCACTGTTAGCGCGTCCAGGGAAACAGGCCGCAGGCCCATCGCCTCGAACAAGCGGGCCCGGCATGACTACGCGATTCTCAAGACGTACGAGGCCGGGATAGTCCTGGCCGGCAACGAAGTGAAGTCCCTGCGCGCCGGCCACGCATCGCTGGCCGGCGCGTTCGTTCAGGAGCACGACGGCGAATTGATGCTTCACGGCCTGCACATCCCCGAGTACACGTCAGGCCGCCACGGCACCCGCGTCCTTGACCAGGCCAGGCGCACCCGCAAGCTGCTCCTGCACCGCAGCGAGATAGACAAGATCATCTCGAGGCTGGGCGACGCCGGTGTCACCCTCGTGCCGCTTTCGCTGTACTTCCAGAACGGCTGGGCGAAGGTGGAGATCGCCCTGGCGCGCGGTCGGCGGTCCTTCGACAAGCGGCAGGCATTGGCCCAGCGAGACGCCGACCGGGAGATTGCCCGGGCACTCAGTGATCAGCTGCGCGGGCGGCGACGACGGACCCGCGGGTCCAGCTGACACGCCGACAGGACGGGCGATGTCCGAACGGCGAGGTCGGCAAATCGGCGCCCTGCATCGCGTGAAAGCTCGTCGTGCGCGGTTGCCGCCGCGGTGCGGCGAAGCCTGGCACTTGACCTCTCACCCTGTCATGCATACGGTTAGGTTTACATACCTTGAGCTATGTAAAGGATCTGATCCGATGCCAGTCGTTACTATCGAGGTACCAGAAGACCTGATCGGAGATATCTACGTCGCCGTCGGAACGGTTCTTAATGACGCCGAGGAAGACGTGGCTGCGGAGCGCAAGCAGGCTGCGAGCGGCGCTCCGCAGGGCACGACGAGGGCGGAGCCGAGGCCTGGCGTGGTGCAGGTGACTTTCGAAATACCCGAGCGCCTGCTGAGCCGCTTCTACACTCTCGTAGGCTTCGTCCTCCAGCAAGCAAGGCCGGATGAACCAGAGGAACCCGCATCACCGGCCGACTGGGACAACGTGGATCTTGATTTTGAGTCGGCCCGCGAGGTCTGGCGCAAGTGCAGCCCCCGGGCTCAGGACGTGTTCTCTTTGCTGATCGACAACCCGGGCCTCGCCATGACCGGCGAGGACATCGCGAGCAAACTCGACATTCCCAACGGCAAGCGCGGCGTTGCCGGAATCGTCGCCTGGCCCGCCCGGCACTGCGCCGATGCCGGGTACGTTTCGTTGTTCCGCTGCGATGATGCCGACGGCGGCTACTGGATGGACCCCGACACGGCCGACCTGTTCGCGCGGGTGAGGGATGCCGCCCGCCCCCGCCCCCGGCCCGCCAGCTGACCTGCCTTGGAACACTGCTCTGTCCGGCGTACGCGCCCGCCGTTCTGGTTCGGGTCGTGCAAACCGACATCGCCCCGTCTAGTCTCGGGTCACGACTCAGCATTTGGCGCCGGGCGCCCGAGCAGATCGAGGTCGCGCACGCAGAAACCGTGGTGCGCCCACTCCTCGTCCAGCACCACGTGCACGCACTCGAGCACTGACTTCCCCCTGGCGTACGGCGGCCAGCCCCGGCCCGTCGGCACGGGCGCGAGCGCCGACAGCTGCTCACCGGGTGTTACGGCCGACAGCCAGCGCTCCGGCTCGGCACCCTGCACGTCGCGCACGGCCACCACCTCGTCGAGGCTCGGGGTCGCCGATCGATCCAGGCCCTGCTCGTCCTGGTCAGGGACGAACTCGGAAGCCAGTCCGATCGGCGGCCATGTCTCTTCCGAGATCGTAGCTGCCGGCGAAGACCACATCGCCAGGACCGACGAGCCCTGCCGTCGCAGCGATCTCGAAGGCAGAGACTGCGCTGGCACTGCAGGCAGCCGAATCAGCAGCAAGACAAGGAATGCTCGGCTGTGAGTGGCCAGGGCACGGAGGGCTGGTGCGGCAGCCCAGAGTTCGCCCGCAGCGCCAGTCGACAGCTTGGTGTTGGCGCCGTTCCCATAGCGGCTCAGTGCTGCACACGACCCTCTGATGACGGACCGCCTGCAGTTCGGTGCGGCCCGATGGCGCTGTGCCTCATCCGCCATGGGTCCAGAATGGCGGATCCGTACGCTCGCCGGTGTGGCGAGAGTACGGTCGGCAGCGTCAGCACCATGGCTATTCGTCGAGCTGCGCCGGCGCAACACGGCAGCCGGAAGCTTGCGCGCCCGCGTGCAGTCGCCGGTCCCAGACCGCGACGATGAGGTCGGGATCGCGGATGGCCAGGGCACTGGCCAGGTGGACTGCGTCGGCTCCACGCAGGGCGTGTGCGCGGGCAAGTTCGCCGGCACGGCGTTCCACCGCTGCAGTGAGCTCGATGGGGCGAACCGCCGCCCAGTAGCCGTTCCAGTCGCGCTCGGCCGCGTCTAGCTCGGTCTCCGTGATGTCGTGGTTGCGCGCTGCGGCGGCGAGCGTGGCGCGGACCTCCGGGTAGGCCAGCCGACTCGCCAGAGCCGCATCGCATCCGTCCCACAGCTCGACGGCCAGGTCGCTTCCGGCCTCCTCGGCCAGCAGCTGGACGAGCGCGCTGGAGTCGAAATAGATCAGCGCCACAGCGGTCAGCGCCGCTGGTCGCTGACGATTGATGACAGCGCCCGCCGGGGACGCGGACGAGCGCGCCCTGCAGCAGAAGGCCGTCGGCCGGCAGGCCTGCTGATCATGCCCTCGGCCGCGAGCCGCTCCAGCGTGGCAGTAGTGGAAAGGCCCAGGAGCCGGGCGACCGGCACCCCCCTGTCGGTGATGACGACTTCGTTTCCTTCGCGGGCGCGTTCCAGCCACTCGCTTAGGTGCGCTCGGAGGTCTGTGACCGCTACGTCCATCCCATAAGTGTACACTCAGATACATCCTAATATGTACAGTAGTGCAGGCATCAGGCGACCGCCGGAGCAAGCTCCTGGCTGGTTTCGTCGTCCAGGCGAACGGTCATGGCGCTCGCCATACTGTGGCGCGCACCCGTGCTGCAGCAGGGGCATCTGTCCACAGCCCGCCCAGCCCCAGGGCTAGTTCTCCACAGCAGTGATCGCATGAGGCACCGCGAGCTCGAAGCGCGGCATTTTCGTGGCCGGAGGTGGTCACGATGAGTGCCGATGGCGAGCGGCGGGCGCGGGTGGCGCTGAGCTTCCTCGCCAAGCCCGGTGACCCGGTGCTGGGCGCGGCGCTGCGCATCCGGACCGCGAGCGAGCTGCTGGCGATGGTCACCGGCGCGGGCGCCGACGGCGAGGCGGTGCTCGTTGGCCGGGAGCAGGAGGACGCCGCGCTCGGCTGGGCGATCCTGCGCTGGCGGGACCGGCTCGGTGAGATCCCTAGTACCGCACGGCTGGCGGCGTGGCAGGAGAGCGGGCTGCGGCTGGTCATGCCAGGTGACGCCGAGTGGCCGTGCCAGCTCGATGACCTCGGCGACAGAAGGCCGCCGATCCTGTGGCTGCGCGGGACCGCAGACCTGAGGCGGGCCTGCGTCAACTCGGTTGCGGTCGTCGGCTCGCGCGCGGCCAGCGGCTACGGCCAGCACGTCGCCATCGAACTCGCCGCGGTGCTCGCCGAGCGTGGCGTCGGCGTCGTCTCCGGCGGCGCCTACGCTACGAAAACCCAACCAGCGCGCACCGCTAGGCGGCCGCTCCCGAGACTCACGCTCGTGCCGAATAGCGGACGTTGGGTGCTCGCGTACTTACGCACTGGTTGGCGTGCGAGGGATCAGCAGCGCCGATGACGAAGGCCGCTCGCGCGGCGCGCCGGGGATGCCAGAGTCGGCCTAGCTGGCATGCGGCGCACGAGCCTCGTCGTGTTCAGCCGGGGGTCGGCTGGCGAGCAGTGCGCCCGATGACATCATTGAGCGCCAGTAATGGTGGATCTGCCAAATCTTGTCTTCGAATTCGGGGTCGCTCAGGAACTGGCCGGGGTCGATCGGCGCGCCCAGCGAGAAACGGGTCCCGTCATCGGCGGTGACGATCACGGCCCGCCAGGGTTTGGCGGTGAGACCGTAATACCGCGACAAATACCGCATTTGGGGTGTCGAGGCGTAGTCGCGTACGGCGATGTCGCGCAGCCGCGCCCAGGGAAGGAACCGCGGCCAGGTGACGCCGCGCGTCCGCAGCCCGGCCGGGGTGCATTCGGTGTACGCGGTCGCGTACGCCACTGCTTGGTACGCGGTGATGAGTGCAACGATCCCCAGGCCTGCAGCCGGTACCGCCAGGCCGGCCCAGGCCAGCACCGCCGCCGTCACACTGATGACCGCAGCGATGATCAGCGAAGCGCCCCGCTGGCTCGCAGTGACGCGGAATATCAATCGCGGCGCCGTCGCGGGCTCATCCGGCGCGGTCGCGGGCTCATCCGGCGCGGATTGCCCGATGACCGCTCCCGGACCCGGGATCACCAGGCTCGTGTGACCGTCGCGGAAACGTACCAGGTACGGCGGCTCCCCGTCCGCACCGCGAATCTCGATGATCCGGCCTACCCGCTGTGACTGGCCCGCGTCCCGGCCTCCCAGGCGCAGCCAGTCCCCAACGGCTGCCCGCATCGACCCACCTCTTGCCAGCGGCTGCCCGGCCCACATCGGACCGCGATCTTTTCTATTCTTATACTGTGTGCCCGCCGCCATGTCCACGGACGCTCACGGTAATTGCACCCGAAACCCCGGCGGCCGCCATCAGATCCCCTTACTCCGGCGGACGGACTGCCATTCGCAGACAGCAGATTTAGTGCCGCCCCTTTCGACTGCTCGTCCCATTCATAGGTCACATCGCCATGGTTGCGACACCCACAGGCGGCCTGCCCGTTGGTGCCGAAGACGTTCTCCAAGCCCGACATGATCTCTCATCAGCACCTAACCGAAGCCGCGATTCGGCTCAGTGCGCGGCAGACTCACCCGCTCATGCCGCCGTCCGCGCGGTCCGGCCGATGACCGGTAGCTGACGCGCAAGGATGCGTGCATGGTCAACTCAGAGGAGTTCGAGCGCGTCCGTGCCGACATCTGCGCCTCGGGACCTGCCAGCGATGGCGACAACCTCTTGGGCATGGAGATGGACGCGTTCGCCTTTCTCGACAGTCCGCTCAACGCGCACGGCGATCGGGTGCCCTGGACTGACATGACTTTCCAGCGATCAGAAGGGGCAGAGTGGCTGATCACCGGGCGCGCATCAGGCAAGGTCAGTGACTCGACCCAGATTGCCGACGCCCTCGCACGCATTTGGGAGGAGCACCTCAGGTACTCGCATAGATCCGCCCACGCCATCGCGACGGACACCGACTCTGTCTCGCTACGAGCTGTGACGCAGAACGGTCCGAACGGAATCTGGGTCACGGCATACATCCAGGTGGCATTGTCCTGACGCGCGCTCATTGCCGCGGTGAGCGGCCCACCGCGACCCACCGAATGAACTCACAAGGAGTCCGCGCGGGTGCTGCCTAGGGCGCGTGGTATCGACCAACAGCACGACCGAACGCCCAATTCAGAGCGTGCTCGACATGACCGATGCGCGCGTTCTCGGCCAGCACATCGATGAAGGCCTGATCGGGGTAGGCCGCACCATCGCGTACAGCTGACTGCAGCTGTGCAGCAACCACAATGTGCATCTCGTTGATGGCCCGCAGCGCGCCCAGCGCGTGTTCAGGGCCGCTGCCCGCCTCGACATATTCGCCACGTGCGGCCAAACCCAATGCTCCCGCCAGGTCGGCCAGGAAGTGAAGCCGGGCGGGGCTACCAAGCGCATGGGCG
>Ga0123355_10007452_pt1 | contig 16397 bp, 11 predicted proteins | sample TergutEmb28metaG_3_FD_89872 | JGI IMG/M metagenome (GOLD analysis project Ga0123355, IMG submission 89872) | Embiratermes neotenicus P1 segment gut microbial communities from Petit-Saut dam, French Guiana - Emb289 P1 | ecosystem: Host-associated > Arthropoda: Insects > Digestive system > Gut ...
AGGCATTAGTGGAAATACGTGGATATATGTAGCAACTGGCGTGCGCTATACATTTGCAATTCGTGATGACGGAACACTGTGGGCTTGGGGAGCTAATTCTAACAGCCAGCTCGGGCTTGGCGATACCGTTCAGCGTCTTGTGCCCACATTAATTTCTACAGCAAATGTTAGTGGAAGCAATTGGACAAGTGTCACTGCAGGAAGATATCATGCTTTAGCAATTCGTGATGACAGAACATTGTGGTCGTGGGGACCTGGCAATAGCGGTAGACTGGGAATTGGAACTGTTTCTGCACAAGCCTCACCTGCTAGAGTACGACCAACGCTCAATAATACAAATACGTGGAGTGCTGCATCAGCAGGCGCTTTTCATGCACTTGCGTTGTGCACAGATGACATCCTGTGGTCTTTTGGGCTTAATTCTTCTGGACAATTGGGAACAGGTGACACGATTCATCGCCTACTTCCTAATAAGGTATTGATGCCAGGTGTAGATGCAGGAGGTCAAGACACAGGATCCCTTGACCCGAGTGACACTATCCAAATATCAACAGGACAAGATCATAGTCTTGCTGTGCATGCAGACGGAACGCTGTGGGCATGGGGGAGGAACAATCAAGGTCAATTGGGGCTAGGAGATACCGACAATAGGGATACTCCCACACAGGTGCCAGATGAAGAAATAAGTGGAAGCAGATGGATAAGTGCCTCAGCAAGCAATTCTTACTCTATTGGATTGCGAGATGACGGAACACTGTGGGCATGGGGATTTGGACAGCTCGGCATAGGAAGTACGGGTACTGCTCCTATACTTAATCCCGCGCAGGTGTCTACAGATGACGTAACTGGCAATAAGTGGCTTGCAGTATCAGCAGGAAATAGTCATAGTGTGGCAGTTCGCTGTGATGGAACATTGTGGGCATGGGGATCGGTTGGCAATGTTAGCCGACTTGTTCCTGATAAAGTTGGTATTGCAAATAATGACGGGTGGAGAATGGTTTCTGTAGGTGGTGGGTACACTCTAGCAATTTGCAGCGATGGAATCCTGTGGGTATGGGGAGTTAATGGTGGAGGTCAACTTGGACTTGGTGATACTGATCAGCGCCTTGCTCCTGTCGAAGTACCTACAGCAGGCATTAGTGGAAATACGTGGACATATGTAGCAGCTGGCGCGAGCCATGCATTTGCAATTCGCGACGATGGATCTCTTTGGGCTTGGGGTAATAATTTCCAGGGGCAACTTGGGCTAGGCGATATGACAAATAGACTTGCACCCACCTTAGTTCCTGCAGCAAATGTCAGTGGCGACAATTGGATAAGTGTTACCGCAGGAGGGACAGGTACTCCAAGAACAAACTTTCACACTCTAGCACTTCGTGATGATGGAACATTGTGGGGATGGGGATCTGGTAATGACGGCAGGTTGGGCAGTGATGGCAGACTAGACACTGATGGTAGACTGCAATTTGGACAACCTATTATAGTGACAGCACCCATTGAGGTACTCATGCCACGTATTGGCGAGAATGCTTGGACTGCTGCATCAGCAGGTGGCAATCACACACTTGCAGCGTGTGCAAACAATGTCTTGTGGTCTTTCGGTCTCAATAATGTTGGGCAGTTGGGATTAGGTGATACTGTTCAAAGGTTGCTGCCCACAGAAGTGCTTTGCTCAGAAGGCGATACAAGTTCTATTGACCCCATTGATCCCAGTGATGAGATACAAATATCAGCAAGGACAACTCACAGCCTTGCTGTATGTACTGATGGAAACCTTTGGGCATGGGGGCAAAATAATCAAGGTCAATTAGGACTGGGAGATACTAACAGTAGAGATATTCCCACACAAGTGCCAGATGAAGAAATAAGTGGAAGCAGATGGATAAGTGCTGCAGCAGGCAATTCCTACTCTATTGGCTTGCGAGATGATGGTACTCTTTGGTCTTGGGGAGCAACAAGTCACGGACGACTTGGTCTTGGTGGACATATTAATCCCGTCTCTGTACTTACTGTACTTACCCCGACCGAAGTACTTAGGGTAGGGGCAAATAGCAGATGGATAAGTATTGTTGTGGGAGACGGTCGCAGTTTTGCGCTACGTGATGACGGATCTCTTTGGGCATGGGGAGATAGTCTCCACAGAACCTTAGGCTTCGGAGATGGCACAGGCCGAATTGCTCCTACCAAGATGTTTGTGCCAGGTGTCAGTGACGGGTGGAAAATGGTGACCACAGATTCCGCTCATACTTTAGCAATTTGCAGGGATGGAAATCTTTGGGCGTGGGGATTCAATAATGGAGGTCAACTTGGATTCGGTGACAGAGCTCAGCGCTTTCTGCCTACCAAAGTGCCTACAGCAGGCATTAGCGGAGATACGTGGATATATGTGACAACTGGCGCAAGTCATACTCTCGCAATTCGTGATGATGGAACACTGTGGGCTTGGGGAAATGGCGGGAACGGTAGACTTGGACTTGGTGTCATCAATCATCCCTTCATGCCTACCTTGGTGCCTGCAACAAATGTCAGTGGGGATGAATGGATAAGTGTTACTGCGGGAAGTGATTATACTCTGGCACTGCGCGATGATGGAACATTGTGGTCGTGGGGAGCTGGTGCTAATGGCAGGTTAGGAAATGGAATTGCTGCCGTACATGCTGTACCCACCTTTATGCAAATCTCACCTGCAAAGGTGCAGCCAACAAGCAATAATGCAAACACGTGGATTACTGCATCAGCAGGTGGTTCCCATGCACTTGCTTTGTGTGCAGATAATGCTCTATGGGCTTTCGGACTCAATTCTTCTGGACAATTGGGGGTAGGTGATATCATCCAGCGCTTAATACCCACAAAAGTATTGATGCCGAACGCAGATACTGGAGGTCAGAATGCAGACCCCATCACTCCTGGTGACACAATGCAGATATCAGCAGGAGCAAATCACAGCCTTGCTGTGTATACTGATGGGTCTCTTTGGGCATGGGGACAAAACAGTCAAGGGCAACTAGGGTTGGGAGATACTGATAACAGGGACATTCCTGTGCAAGTGCTAGATGAAGAAGTAAGTGGAAATAGGTGGATAAGTGCTGCGGCAGGACGAACCCATTCTATCGGTCTGCGCGATGATGGTACTCTGTGGGCTTGGGGAACTAACAACTTTGGACAACTCGGTATAGGAAGTGCTAGTGCTGCCCCTACACTTATGCCTATTCAAGTGCCCACAGCTGGTGTGACTGGCAACAAATGGCTCGCAGTATCAGCAGGAGATGGTCACAGTGTAGCAGTTCGTTGTGATGGGTCTCTCTGGGCATGGGGAAATAATAGCTCGGGAAGACTGGGACTGATCAACGGCGTCGATTTTGTTCACCGATCTGCTCCCGATAAAGTAGCTTTGGCAAATAGCGGTGGATGGAAAATGGTGACCGCAGGCGACACTCATGTCTTAGCAATCTGCAGCAATGGAACACTGTGGGCATGGGGAGCTAGCCGACACGGACAGCTTGGTCTAGGTGCTGGCGCCCTACCGTTCATGCCCAACAGGGTATCCACAATAGATGTTAGCGGAGATAAATGGATATATGTGGCAACTTCTGAAAGTCACACCTTGGCACTGCGCGATGATGGAACTCTGTGGGCTTGGGGCTTAAACTCTTCAGGTCAACTTGGGCTCGGTGATATCGTTCAGCGCTTTGTACCTACCTTGGTGCCCACAACAAATGTTGGTGGAGATAGATGGATAGACGTTACTGCGGGAAGCAGCCATACCCTCGCACTGCGCGATGATGGAACACTGTGGGCTTGGGGAAGTGGTGGTAATGGCAGATTAGGAGATGGAACTACCACTATTCGACATTTACCTGTTCAAGTGCAGCCCACAAGTAGCAATGTAGATACATGGATTACTGCGTTTGCTGGGGGCTCCCAATCGTTTGCGTTGTGCACAGATGGTGATTTATGGGCTTGGGGACTTAACTCTTCTGGACAACTAGGAGTGGGTGATACTGCTCAAAGATTAGTGCCTACGGAAGTCATTAAAGACTTGCCCTAGGACTTGAAATTGAGCCCGAGAGAGGGCAGTGTAAAATGCCTAGCAAGTGAGGGGTCTGCGGAGAAACAGGCCCCTCATTTTGCTTGTGAGCAACTTCGTTTGCGTTAACTAGTGAGTACTCTTAGCGCAAGAGCAATGGCCAGAGTGGATGAGACTTCAAGTGCGATACTAATCACTGTTTCAATCAAGCTTTAATCCAGATGTAATCAGGCCTTATACGTTGTTTGCCATGATGCGAGAAGCCATCAAGCTGGCAAAGATCATTCTGATTCGCAAACAGCAGAACCGTCGTAGCTAATGAAGTGTACCCCAAAAGTTGAACTAGAAACAATACATCTAGAATCGACTTTAGGAGGTACACTTTTTCATGAAATATACGATTTATTTTAGCAAGGTTGTTGCTATACCGCAACATGAGGTTCGTCAAATGTGAGAAGATAAATAATCTTCTGATGTAAGATGCTTCTGGTAAATATTGAGGCGAAGGAATAGGTACTGTATTATGGAATTGCTTGCTCCTGCAGGGAGTCGTGACGCGTTTTATGCTGCCCTAGACAGTGGGGCAGATGCGATTTATATGGGTGTTGATGTGCTGAACGCGCGACGTCTTGCAGGCAACATCAAGCGTTCAGAACTTGCTGACTTAACGCGGCTAGCACACCTACATAACTGCAAGGTGTATCTGACGCTAAACACGATTGTGTTGAGCGATGAATATAGCGAGGCTATTGAACTGGCGACAGATGCTTGGCGAGATGGTGTTGATGCCGTGATTGTGCAAGATATTGGCCTGCTTGCACAGTTGCGTGCGCATCTGCCACGAATTCGACTACATGCTTCTACGCAAATGAATGTGCATAGTTCTGATGCATTACGTGCGCTTGCGCAGATGGGTGTTGCGCGCGTGACTCTAAGTCGTGAACTGTCGCTGGAGCAAATTGAGGTGCTTGCTGCGGTGGGACGCGAAGCTGATGTTGAAGTTGAGGCATTTGGACACGGAGCCTTATGTGTATCCTATTCGGGACAGTGCCTGTTTTCCTCACTGGTTGGTAGACGTAGTGCTAATCGTGGCATGTGCGCGCAGCCCTGCAGACTGCCTTATGAGTTGATTGATCATCGTGGCGATGTGCATGAGGTTGCAGGTCCTTATCTGCTGTCACCAAAAGATTTATGCGGCATTGACTATTTGCAGCATCTGCAAGATGCAGGAGTAGCGTCGCTGAAGGTTGAAGGGCGCATGAAGAAGCCTGCTTATGTCGCTGCAGTTGTTGGCGAATATCGTCATGCTCTTGATGCTACTGCTGCTTCTGAGTTTGGAACTATGCTGACAGATGCTTTTAACCGTGCTTTGACCCCAGGGTACTTGACGCAACAGCAGGACGCAGATCTGATGGACTATCTGCGTACAAAAAATTCGACCACTGCTGCTGCACAGCAAGAATTGAAAACGCAGGCACAGGATGCGATTCAGCGTGTGCAGGATTTTGAGCAGGTACTTGATTTTAAAGTAGAAATTGCGGTGGGTGAGCCACTTGTTGTTGAAGTGCGTGATGCTGCAGGTAATACGGGACGCTTTCAAGGTAGTCCTGTTGAGGTTGCGCGCACCAAGCCACTGGTAGTTGATGATGTGCGTGTGCATTTGGACAGGCTCGGCGGGACTCCTTATAGTATGGGTGATCTTGAGTTAGACCTTGATGAAGGCGCAGGCATGGGTTTTTCTGTTCTGCATAAAGCACGTCGTGCTGCCATTGCTGATTATGAAGCCAATCGCTTCTTTGGTGGTCAGGCAGTTGCTCAGTCACGTGTTGAAGCATCACTGAATGTTGCAAAGCGAGCTGCCTTGCAAAATGACCTGCCTACACGCAAACTGAAGCGCAGCTTAAGCCCAGACATTGTGGCAGTTGTGTCTTCGCTGAGTGCAGCACGGGCAGTGCTTAATGCTGGTGCAAATGAAGCTCACATGAATGCTTGGTTGCTGGCAGATGCAGACCCTGCTGAGGTTGGTGCAGCTATTGTGCCCGTGCTACCACGTGTGGCAGCAGATAGCGAATTGGATACCTATTGTGGAATTGCAGAACGTTTTGGTCGTGCGGTTTGCTCAACGCTAGGACAGTTAGATACTTGTTTGCGTCGTGGTATTCCTGTGCAGGCGCACTGGTCGCTGAATGTTGTGAATCCCTATGCGGTACGCGCATTGCACGATAGCTACAGTCCTACACGTATTTGGCTGTCTCCAGAGCTTTCCGGTCGCCAGATTGCTGATATTTCATGTCACAGTACGGTGCCATTGGGTACTGCACTTTTTGGGCAGCAAGAAGTTATGATTACTGAGGCCTGTGTGCTTCAGGGAATTGATGATGCGCACAATCCCTGTACTCGCAGCTGTGTTGACTGCAGTAGGCGTGCACGACACTTTGCTTTGCGCGACAAGATGGGCTACTGCTTTCCTATCACTACTGATCCTATGGGGCGTAGTCATCTGTACAATTCGGTACCACTTGACTTGACGTCTGCGCTGCCAGAGTTGCTTGATTGTGATGTTGCTGCATTACGTCTTGATCTCGAAACGACACTCAATACGCAGGCGGCAAAAGAGGTTGCGCGTGCGCGTAGAAATTTAATCGCTGTTGCAGGTGATACTGAACTTGAATTGCCTAGGCGTCCCGATACGGTAACTAAGGGACACTTCTTTCGCGGTGTTGTATAATTGTCTGCGGACAGTCAACATGCTGCGCAGCGATTTGGTGCGTGGCTTAAAGGAGGTATGCACATGAATAAATCATCCATGGCGTTTCCGCTTGAACGCAAGAAGACACTTCAGATTTTGAAATTCACGACACTTGTTGCACTGCTTGTTTCTTTTACAATTTTTGCTTTAGGTTGTGGTGGCGATGGTGATGTATTGACCGTAGGCGACGTATCGCATGATCCCTTTGCTTTCCAGGGTGAAATCGTTGTCAGTGGTTTGGTTACGCACTTCACTCTGGACAATGATCGCATCTTTGGCGTAAAAGACCTTGACGAAATGCGTCAGTGCGGATTTAACATCGAATGTGGTGCATGGATTATGCCCGTTCTGTATATTGGTACAGGAGAAATTCCGCAGTTAGGCGATGAAGTTAATCTGACGGGTCACTTTACCTATGTCGAGGATGATCTCGTATTTCAGGTAACAGAGTACAGCGTTGTTGGAAACTTTGCTGCTCAACTGAACTAGATCGTAGGTTTCAAATGAATATGTTTACATTAGTTCTGCGTAATATCTCACGCAGAAAAGGTCGGTTCATTTTTACTCTGTTGGGCATTGTTATTGGTATGGCAGCCTTTGTTGCCTTGCTATCGCTGGGTGGTGGCATGCGTGCAGAGATTAATGATCAAGCACGTGCAATGGGCGCAAATATCATTGTGACCCCTGCTGACTGGTGTACCTTTGACCAGATTTCAATCTTTACGGGCGAGTCATTGCCTGCATCCTTGCAAGAAGAAGTGTTAGATCAAGTACGTGAACTTGACGGTATTTTTGCCGTGCCTTACTTGACGCAGATGTCAGCTATTCAGAATGTGCCCGTAGCAGTTATTGGCATTGACCCAGAACCCATGAAAGAATTCAGCAGATGGGAGATCGCAGATGGGCAATATTTCGAATCGAGTGAACAGCACGGAGCAGTATTAGGTGCTGCAACTGCAGAAACCTTTGATTTGGGTGTTGGCGACGAAGTACGTTTTCGCGGAGAAGTCTTTCCCGTGATTGGTGTGCTGGAATCAGTGGGAAGCATTGATGACATTGCGGTGTACTTGCCTTTGCCTGTTGCGCAAGTTGCTTTTGAGCAAGAAGGATTTATATCTTATATTGGCGTACAGGTTGAACATCTGGATCAGACGGATGCCTATGTTGCTGCGATTTTAGATGTTGCAAACGTTGCCGTGAATACGAACGATCAGCTACTTGAAACAGTGATGGGAATGCTGGGATCCATTGAAGTGACCTTACAAGCAATCGCAGGAATATCACTGATTGCAGCAGCCTTTGGCATTATCAATACTATGATGACTGCCATATATGAGCGTCGTCGCGAGATTGGAATTTTACGCTCGATAGGTAGTACACGCGCAGATATCTTCAAGATATTCTTGCTTGAATCAGGTCTGTACGGTTTGCTTGGTGGTATTTTGGGCTCTGTAGTTGGCGTGCTAATATCGGTATTTGCAGCACCAACCTTACTTGCAAGCTTTGATCAAATGATGAAGGGTGCGTCTCCCGAGGCAAGCATCGAGCCGATGACCTTTGTATTCGCGATTGTATTCGCGATTGTGATTGCTGTTGCGTCTGGCATCTATCCTGCATGGAAAGCGGCAGGACTGAGCCCCGTGGAGGCGATTAGCTATGAATAATATGATTATACAGACACACAGCCTCAGCAAGACCTACAGTAGTGGGAAATTGGAAACACCTGCCCTGCAGGGCATCAGCATGGATGTTCCTGCTGGTTCATTTTCTTGCATTATTGGACCATCAGGACACGGAAAGAGCACTCTGATGCACTTGATTGGAGGGCTTGACCGCGCGACCTTTGGCGATGTCATCATTGATGGGGTGAAGATTGCGGGACTGAATGACAGTGAATTAAGTGATTTACGCGCGAGTAAGTTGGGATTTGTCTTTCAGTTTTTTAATCTATTGAAAAATTTGACTGCAGCAGAGAATATTGAAACGGCAATGATGTTTAGCGCGAATGCACCAAAGGGTGCAAAAGCACAGCGTGTACGAGCATTGGAGCTGCTGGCGATGGTCGGACTTGAAGAGAAGGCAGATGCGAAGCCCAGCGAACTTTCTGGTGGGCAGCAACAGCGCGTATCTATTGCACGGGCATTGGCAAATGATCCTGATATCTTGCTGATGGATGAACCAACTGGTAATCTAGACTCACAGTCTGAAAAAGAAGTGCTTGATCAGCTGTTTAAGATTCACAAAGATGGCAAAACTATTGTGATTGTTACTCACAGTAGCGAACTGGCAGCTCAAGCAGAAATCGTATATGAGATTAAAGATGGTAGACTGAACGACGTCATTAGGAAAGGCGGAACAAATGAGTAGTGATTTGAAGCGTGTATTTATCGTACTGGCTTTTGTGCTGATTATTGGACTGGCGGTTGCATCAGTGGCAGTTGCACAGTCGCATTTGGAGCAGCGCAGATGCTATGAAGCTGGATGTCTTATGTGGCAGAACTGTTCAGGAGACGGGAACTGTCCGCGTAATCTGCAGCCAGGTATGGCACCAGGTGCAGGATCAGGTTGTGACTGTTGCTAGTACAATTTTAAGTATCGCAGTTGAAGAAATCCCCTGTGGAATGCACAGGGGATTTTTAATTGCTGCCAAGGAATTTCAAAAAAGTGTTAAGCGTGTAGGATTTAGCGATGTGCTTGTTTAGCACGGTGTAGATTTTTCTTTGCGGCAGAAGATGTTCTGTGTGTAAGACGTTGATTTGTCCGCTTGCAATGGCTGGGCGTGCTGCAAGTTCAGATATGATAGATATTCCCAGTCCGCTCGCGACGCTGTTAATGATGCTTTGTGTGCTGCTCATGCGAGCGCAGACAGAAATATTTGCAAGGCTAATGCCTTGCTGCTGAAGGTATTTCTCGTATTGGATACGCGTCCCAGATCCCTGCTCGCGACAGATGAAACTGTGTGAGTACAGCATATCTGCCAAAGAAGTTGTTTCAGTGTGTGCTGTTGTGGGGGCGATGATAATTAGCTGGTCGTCAGTGAATTCGTCAAAAATGCAGTAGTCACCTTTTACCTTACTGCCCGCAAATCCAATATCTGCGCGGTTGTCTGCAATTGCCTGAACAGCAGCTACGGTATCTGCCTGCTCAACCACAAAGCGTACCTCAGGGTAGCGCGCATGGAAGTCTGCCAGTGCTTGGGGCAGGAGGGACGTAGCGGGTACACTGGACGCTACAATACGGATTTCACCATTGAGGTCTGTGCTAAGGTGCTTTATGGCATCAATGGACGCACTCCGCAAGACGATGAGCTCTTTTGCTTGACGCATAAATTGTTCGCCTGCAGAGGTAACAGATATTGTCTTTGTTGAGCGATTGAGAAGTGTTGTGCCAAGCTCGCGTTCAAGTGAGCTGATATAGGTGCTGATTGATGGTTGTGAGACGTGTAGCTCTTTTGCTGCTTGCGAAAAGCTGCCTGCTTCAACTACTTTGAGAAATGCTTCAATCTGGCGAAATTCCATATTGCTTAGTCCAGAATTTCTTGTAAGGCGTGTAACAGACAGTCAACTTCTGATGCAGTATTATTATGTCCGAAGGAAAAGCGCAGAGTGCCTGCAGGATAGGTGCCAAGCGTTTTATGCGCGGCTGGTGCACAGTGCAGTCCGCAACGTGCCATAATGCTGTAATCGCGGTCAAGCTGCGTGGCAATATCTGCAATATCGTGGTTGGGGAAATCGACAGAAATTACAGGAACTTTTGGCACGGTAGGGCTGGTGGCAATCAGACGCATTTCTGCGATATTTGCAGCACTGTCTACAAACTGCTGGTACAGCTTCATTTCATGCTGGTAGATGTTGTTGATGCCACGTGACTGGATGTATTCAATTGCTGTCTTTAGCCCCAAAATTCCTGCGATGTTCTGTGTTCCCGATTCAAATTTGTCAGGTAGGAAAGAAGGTTGGTCAAAGCCGTGTGATTGGCTGCCTGTGCCGCCCCAGATGCTGGCATGGACAGACTTGGCAAAATCCTGTTTGATGATAAAACCACCGATACCTGTAGATCCAAGCAGTCCTTTGTGACCGGGGAAAGCAAGGGCATCGATGGTGCTGGCATCAATGGACAGTACCCCTGCAGTTTGTGCTGCATCAACGATGAGACGCAGGTTGTGGGATGCGCATATCTCTGCGACCTTATCAATGGGAAGTATGGTTCCACATACATTTGAGGCATGGGTCATGACGATAGCTTTGGTATTGCTGTTGATGAGTGGAATAATGTCGTCAGGGTTCAGCATGCCGTTGTTGTCGCAGGTAACGGTGTCGTATGTAATAGTGCGCTGCTTTTGCAGTTCGTGCAAGGGGCGCATAACTGAGTTGTGCTCCATTGATGTGGTGATGACGTGATCGCCATTGCTGAGGAAGCCTTGCAGGATTGCGTTAAGTGAATAGGTTAAGCTGGGCGTGAAGATGACTGTGCGCAGATCGTCCGCGTTGAAAAGGGTAGCGATACGTTCGCGACATTCGAGGATTTGAAGCCCGATGTCAAAGCTGCCAGCATATCCGCCACGTCCCACGTTGTATGCCCCTGCGGTCAAGTAGTCTGTTATGGCTTGTGTTACGCCAGGAGCTTTTGGCACAGAGGTAGAGCCATTGTCGAAATACACTGTTTTGGGCGGTACTGCGCTGTCAGTCATCGTGCTCCTATTGTTGGTGCTATTATTGGCCGGTCATCAACCCACTATCAACCATAGTAATAGGTTCAATCATTCACATTAATAAATACTATCATAATTACGAGAATTTGGTGCTAGACTTGTCAATGTTGGAGTATGTGGATTTCGAATTTTAAGGATTAGATGAATGTCTGCTGATAGCAATAGCGAAGATCTTAAAAGTGGAAGTGATGAGATGTTGAAGGTTGATAACTCTAATCTCTCAGGTTGGGAGAGAAAAGAGAGCAGGCTGAAGATATTTCATGTTTTGTTTTTGTCTGCTGTAGGAGCTATAGTTGCTATAACTGCTTTGACATTGACAGCGCTAGGCAATCCAGCAAATATGGGTTTTTGCGTTGCCTGCTTCTTGCGTGATATCGCAGGAGCTGTGGGATTGCATTCTGCCGCAATGGTTCAATATGTACGACCAGAGATTATAGGCATCGTGCTTGGCGCATTCATATTTGCGTTTGCGCGAAAAGAATTCAAGCCAAAGGGTGGGTCTGCTCCGGTGACTCGTTTTGTTTTGGGACTTGCCATGATGATGGGCGCACTGATATTTTTGGGCTGCCCACTTCGCATGCTGCTGCGCATCAGTGCAGGTGATCTTAATGCGATTGTAGGATTGTTTGGATTGGTGGCAGGCATCTTTGTAGCGACGCTTTTTTTGAAGAAAGGCTTTTCTCTTAAGCGCAACTACGATCAGGGCAAATTAGAGGGCTCACTGCTGCCTATTGCGGCTCTTATTTTGTTGGGGATTGTCCTGTTTGCTCCGGTGATCCTTCTCTTTTCGATTGAAGGACCAGGAAGTATGCATGCGCCCCTGCTAATCGCACTTGCTGCAGGTCTTGCAATAGGCGCATTAGGCTTTGCATCAAGGTTATGTTTTACTGGTGGAATCAGAGATGCGATTTTGATGAAAAAGATTCCGCCTATGTTATGGGCGTTTGTTGCGCTTCTTGTGGTTGCCTTTGTTGGGAATTTAATCTTAGGAACGTTTAATTTAGGCTTTGCTGATCAACCGATAGCACATACTGATGGGTTATGGAATTTCTTAGGCATGACCCTTGTGGGCTTTAGTGCAACCTTGTTAGCTGGATGTCCTTTTAGACAGCTTGTCCTTGCGGGAAGCGGCAATCCTGATAGTGTGATGGCTGTGGCAGGCATGATTGCAGGTGCTGCTCTGATGCACAATTTCAATATGGCATCGAGTCCAGCGGGCATTGGCGAGAACGCTGTCTATGGGTTTATAGTTATTGCTGTTATAGTGGTAAGCATTGCAGTTTGCAATACCTTTTTCGATAGGGCGCAATTGTAACCTGCATGTACGGTCTAACCGTTCATGGTCAACTGACAAGCGCAGTCATAATGCCAGAAGCTTGGTGAAAATCATCAACACTTCTGGCGAATGTCCAAAGAAAGAAACATGGGTAACTACATAGCAACTTTTTATAGTCACTTTGGAGCTCTGTCGCTTTACAAAGAGCTCCAAGCTGCGGGCGTGCGAGCAGAGATGATGTCTGTCCCTCGCAAGCTGAGTTCTTCTTGTGGGATTTGCGTAAGCTTTGACTGCGACGATGTAGGTGCTGCACGTACTTTTGCAGATGCAGGCATTGAGCTTGAAGGTCTGTATCAGGCACATGATGCAGGATTTGCCGTCATCCTACAGAATTGATTTTTGACTTCTTTGCAAGTCCAAGACTGTCTACTGAACTTCCGAATATTGCTTTGAGTGAGACAGATAGTCAAAAGGTAACGCATGTGTTATGCTATCTACGAAATTAAAAGAAATTAAAACTTTCTAAAAGAAATTAAAACTTTCTAAAAGAAATCAATCATTGGATTTTGGAGGACTTAGTTATGTCGGACAAAACAAATCCATTTACTCCCACTTTCGGCAGTGTTCCACCTTTGTTTGCTGGAAGAACAGATGTTAAAAGTGATGTGCTGCGTGGTCTGGAAGGAGGTCTGGGAGAACCAAATCGAATCAGTCTTTTTGTAGGTGCACGAGGTAGTGGGAAGACTGCATTGTTGACCAAGATCGCAGAGGATGCTGAACAGTATGGTTGGATTTCTGCGGATGTGACTGCAATTCCTGGAATGCTTGAAGACGTGTATGAGCGCACGCAGGAAGCGGCTGCGGAGTTTGTTGAGGCGCAGGCAAAAAGTCATCTTACGGGTGTGACTGTTGCTGGCTTTGGTGCCACCAGAGAGATTGTTGACAGGTCTCAAGGCAACTGGCGTTCTCGTATGAACATGCTCTTGGATGAACTCAATAAGCAGTCTATTGGCTTATTGATAACAGTAGATGAGGCAAACATCAGCCTCGATGAGATGCGTAGTCTGGTGGTAGCTTTTCAGCACTTTGTTCGTGAGCGCAGAAAAGTTGCCCTGCTGATGGCTGGATTGCCCCAGAACGTATCTGCACTATTGCACGATAAGACAATTTCATTTTTGCGACGTGCAGTGCAACATCAGCTGGGCGTGATACATGAAGAGCACGAAGTGCGTGAAACGATTAAGAAGACAATTGAGCTGTCAGAAAGAACTGTTCAAAAAGAAGCTTTGAAGCAAATGACCATTGCCACAGGAGGCTTCCCTTTTCTTATCCAGTTAGTCGGCTATCATGTGTGGCGTCAAAATTCCCAGCGAAATGAAATAAATTTGCTAGATGCAGATGAGGGAATTCGCTACGCTCTGGCAGATATGGAAAGCAGGATTTTTGACGTAACAATGCGGGAGCTCTCTGAAAATGATCTTCGTTTTTTGCAGGCAATGTTGCGCGATGGAGGCGAGAGCAAGATGATGGACATTGCTGAAAGACTTAGCGTTAATGCAAGTTATGCCAGCCAGTATCGCCGCCGCCTGATTGAGCAGGGCATCATTGGGTCGAGAGGGCGCGGAAAAGTGGGCTTTGAAATACCTCTTTTCAAGGAGTATCTTGAAAAGAGGATTGATTCTTAAAGGTTTACATTAATGTCTCTGTATTGGTGGCTGATGGTTATTAAATGGTGGTTGTTGCGATAGATGGTTCCCAAATTGCTGTGGCTGATTGTGGAGCTGTGACTGCATCTGTGCCATCTGTGCTTGCATTTCTTGTTTTTGTCTTCGATTCCGCAGCACAAAGAATAGTATTATGACAACAGCTATAACTGCAATTGTAAATATGCATCCTAGCGCGATGACACCAAGAGCCCAAAGGCTTTCTTCGCCTTCGGTTGAATCGCTGTACCAGAAATAGGTGTGATCAGATCCAAACCTATCAAGCGTGAGAGTGTTTCCGTCGATACGCATATTCCAATCATCGCCGTCGACAAATAGTCTGCCGTCAGCAACTTGCCAATTGTATGTTGTTCTCAAGCCAGGAGGGCCATCTAGTAGGGTGCCATCCTCGCGAAAGATGAGGAGCCAATAATCGCCGTAGTCCCATTGCCATGTGCCAATGAGCTGCTGTTCGATTGATTCTTGTGAATTGCTGACAGCGATAGCTGTATTTGCGGCAATTGCTACGCTTGCTGACAGAATGAAAGTGATGAGGATCGAAAGTGTGATAAGTCTGAACACTTTTTTCATGATTTTTGTACTCCAGGTTCAAGTCCGTAAAACATAATTTTCAAATGGTGCGGGTGAGAGGACTTGAACCTCCACGAGCGTTGCTCACTAGAACCTAAATCTAGCGCGTCTGCCAATTCCGCCACACCCGCACACGAATGGATAAGTATATCAAACATTTTGTGTAGCGCAGAGCAATTTTTACTATTCAAATTTTTAATGATATATCTGAACTTTTGTTAAACGTGTTGCTGGAGACTGCGGGGAAGACCTTTATACCTTTCCTCGAGTATAGTAAAATCAATCAGTTATAGAAAATGAATATGAGCGACGCGTGGAAGGATTTTTTCGTGAGCTTTACAAGTAAAGTAGTACGTGCAGATGATGGAACGGCTGAAGTTACGGTTATCGTCAAGGCTCAGCGTGTCGAAAAGGCAATTGCTGACGAATTCCGCTCAATAGCAAAGCAACTACGCTTTCCAGGCTTTAGACCGGGGAAAGCTCCGCGTAGCGTCGTTGAGGGGCAAGTGGGACGTGACTATGTGCTGGCACAAGCACTTGAAGCGATTGTAAATGAGACTTATCCGCTGGCTGCTGACGCAGAGCAACTGCGCACTGCTGGGCAGGCAGAATTTGATGATCCTGCAGAATTGGTCGAGGGCGAGGACTACAGTTACACTCTGAAAATAAGCTTGCGTCCTGAGCTGACTCTGAAAACAGAAGAGGTCAGCATCACCATGATGCCGCGCGAAGCGACAGAGGGCGAGATTGACCAGCAAATACAGGCTACCCTTGAGCGCTTTGCACAGTATGCACCCCTTGAGGATGCAGATGCAAAAATCGCTGAGGATTCCTTTGTGACTTTTAGCTTCGAGTCTACCCTTGATGGCAAAGAGTATGAAGGCTCAAAGGTAGAAGATCAAATGTACCAGCTGGGACAAGGTATGATGCCAGAAGCTTTTGATGCGGGCTTGTTGGACGCAAAAGCAGGCGACGAATTGACTATCGAGTTCAAAGTCGAAGATATGGGTGCAAATGAAGAATTTGCAGGTAAGACTATGGTCTTTAATCTGACGGTTGGCACAATTCAGGAAAAACAGCTTCCTTCTGTTGATGACGACTTTTCAGCAATGATTGGCTTTGACACTGTTGAAGATATGCGTAAAGAAATCAAGTCATATATCGAATCGCAGAAAGAGCAAAATTGGGAGCGCGTCCGCGACGATCGCCTTGATGATGTCGCCGTGCGAGCACATCAGATAGCTCGCCCCGGCCCCGTGGTCGGCCTCGATCCGGGCGTTCCAGTCGCGTACCGCGTCCACCGCGCGGGCCTGCATGGCGCGCATCGACTCGCCCCCGGG
>Ga0123355_10007453_pt1 | contig 16397 bp, 12 predicted proteins | sample TergutEmb28metaG_3_FD_89872 | JGI IMG/M metagenome (GOLD analysis project Ga0123355, IMG submission 89872) | Embiratermes neotenicus P1 segment gut microbial communities from Petit-Saut dam, French Guiana - Emb289 P1 | ecosystem: Host-associated > Arthropoda: Insects > Digestive system > Gut ...
CCACACAACCCACCCCCACCCACCCCCCACCCCACACACCAAACACCCACACCACACACCCACAACCCACACCCACCACACACACCCTACACACCACACACACACACCACGCGCACACACACACACCACACACACACACACACACCATACACACACACACACACACAAAATTCCGTTGTATTCTGCGCCATTACAAAATAGTGCAGTAAATATGTAATCCACGTTGGCTTATGTATACTTGCGTACACGAAGGAAAAGTTGTGTGTGGCAGTAGGAATAAAGACACGCGAACCGTGCCGTAACAGCTAGGCCGACTGTCATACTGGAAAGAACACAAACCTCCATACCGATGCTTATTAATGTTACGAATGAAACCCTATTGACAAAGGTCACTAAGGAGAATGTAAGAGCGTGCCTGTGTAGAGCGAACTGGTCGTATCGTACGAAAGGCACTGCATTCAAGCGTGCCTACAGATCGGTATTTTTCTCTTTCTTCGTACGGTGTATCAGACTGTGGGTAATTACAGATTGCGGCGCTGATGTCAGATCGGATGGCAAGGTATTGGAGCAAGTTTAGCGACAATTCTGTCACTTGCTTTCATATTCAAAATGACACACACACACACACACAGACCCATAGTGTTCTCAAGAGCATAGTTTGTCCTTTGACCTTTTAAAGCCCAGTGGGTACGTACCACCACGTTTAACACTAAAAATTCCATGTTCTGCCCACACAGTGTATTTATGTGTTTTGTGTGGATCTCAGAACAAACAGCGATTATTTACCTATACAGCATTAACTGAATGGTTTGTATAACTGAGACGGAGTGTATTTACTGCGCGGTACGAGCCGAGTATTTATTTATAAGTAACATTAAATTTCGTCTCTAAATGTGTGAGAAAAAAATTAGGCTCAAATAGATATATACAGCAATATTTAATAAAAATATGACAGACAACACAATTTCAACATTTTCTTCGCCCTATAATTATCCAGTATTTGATTCCTCACCAGTTCTCTTTGATACACATTGCACTGGAGTAAAAGGGAGATCTTGTTTTTCTTCTACATTCACGCTTTTACAGAACAAAAAAGGAATACCACAGAAGTACATATCACATCAGAAAAAAGAGGAAGAAAGAAGTTTGCAAATATTTACCAGAGGCATTGTGAGACTTCATAAGCCTGCAGATAAAAAAATTAAAAACCGTGAAAGAAGAACGGACGACCACAAAAAGGGGAGCAAAGAACGTGAGGGCAAACGAGTATTTATTCAAGACATCTATAAAGCAATACGGTGGGCATACAGGCAGGCAAATCTCGAAGGGCGACTCCTCTCAGAACATCGCAAAAGGCTTACTTGGTTCCTCACTTTCCTTTTGCCTTTGATCCATGGAAAAGGCGTTTATTTCATACCAAAGAGAAAAGAATAGACAGGGTAAGGGAGAGACAAAAGACAGAGAGAGACTGAGAGAGAGTGTGTGTGTGCCCACAACAAGGAGGCGATTAGCGTCATCCAGAATGTAAAAAGTGCACGAGAGACAGACAGAGGGACACAGACAAAGAAAAGACACAGATGGGAAGGGTGGGGGGAATTATTTCTGGGGGGGAAACGAGACAAGCCGTATTCTGTTGAACATTATATGTAGAGATAAAGTCCCTTTGTCCGTCCACGATTTTTCTTTTAAATTTTCGGGATTAGGAAATATGCCCCTTTGCAGTGAGAAGCAGTGCCGATACAGGCGACGCTGTTGCGGTCTTGCTTGTCTCATGCATTATAATATAAGTCATCTCAGTCACAAAGACTAGCAGTAATAATCGGAAGCCATTCATGCCGCTTTGTAGACTCCGTCTGATGGATTCGTGGAGCACAGAAAGGCGCCAGCAAAGAGATTTGGCAGGTGACACGTAGCTGCCTCTGCTAACGTGGGGCTTCACAATACTGCACGAATGTGTTTACGTGTTCTTTTGTTTCTATTATTGCCAGCTATCTGAACTGCTGCAGTTTGGTCTGATTTGCTGGAATTTAAAGGCACGAACAAAGTGTATCCTGTTTACTCATCAACAACAAAAATATATTTTGCCTAGTAAGATAATATCGTATGTAGTGGAAAGCCTAACTAACTGAATCTTTGGCTATAATTCTGGGTAATTTCAGTCCTTACAGAGATCAGAAGTAACTGTTTGTTGCAGTTAGAAACACGCAGGAAGGGTTCTAAGCCGCAACGCATATCCTATGGAGACGCTCTCAGTTCAGACGACCACCGCATAATCCTGCAACGCTGTGCGGCCGGCCAGACGCCCACTTCAGCTCGCTGCTGCAGTCGCCCTCAGCAACGCAATGTTTCTTGCAGCATATCGACAGGTGACGGTGGAACTGACAGGGACACCCGAGGGACGACTCGACTGGCCAGCACTATGGACAGACGGACGGACAGCCCAGCGTCTCGCGAGAGCTGGACACCGCCGGTACAGTGGCGGAGTATTGCTGTCCATTCTGACCTTTCATAACTGCAGGCGACCTAAGGAACTCCATCATGCTGCCAGCACAACACGACGGACGATCCAGCAGGCTGGAGCTGTGGCAACAAGAGGTGCACAGTTCGAAACCTCGGCCGGGACACCGACAAAACTAGTTGACGTTCAACTTTGTTCCTCTGAATTTCTTCTGGCGTAAGGAAGAGATCTTACAGCGGTTGGGCTACGAATGTTTCGACTCAAAACTTTCAAAACGTCCGCAGCACAAGTCGCTACGCTAATTACAGGATACACCGCACTGGATTTAATTAAACTGTACAGAGGAACGTGTAAAGATGAGATGCCTTCTGGGACAGGATTTGACGCCGTGCAGACTGGTGTAGCAATCTAAGCGGCACCAATGCCGTATAAACAAAATCTTCATCAACAAATACGTGGAGACCTCACACTTCTCGTGGGAACATATAGTCTGGACTGAACAATGAAATTACGTCGTAACTTTTACTAACAGCCGAAGATCCCTCAACACAAAATTATATGCAAATACTTCCATGTGAAACGACAGATGATTATGACGGAGGAGCAGCAGCGAGTGGCAGTGCCTGGAGCAAGTGACGAAAATTATGAGAAATCAAATCTCAATGCATGACGGTACAGTACAAACGCTCTGTATAGAGTCGTATTGCTGAATGATGCTTAAGACGTACGGGGGACACGTCTCTCTCTATCCCCATCCTCTCTGAGGATAGGCGGAGGTTCCCAAACACACCGCCGTCCTTGGCGAGTTTTGAACGAGATACCCCTGGACTGTGTGTTAAATATGTTCCCGCTCAGCTAGGAGTTCAACAGTCAAACTACTCAGTTTAGATAAACTTTAAACTCTAGTGGTTACTTTATAAACAGCGAGGATTTTATACACCAGAAACTGTAACACTAACAGTTCTACGTTCTGCCCACATAGTGTATTTATGTGTTTTGTGTGGATCTCAGAATAAACAGCGATTATTTCCCCATACACCATTAACTGACTGGTTTTTATAACCGAGACGGAGTGTGTTTACTGCGCGGTACGGGCTTAATCTTTAAATGTAATTCAGGTTAGTCTTAGTTTTTAAAAGGTTAGGACAACTGCATTCTGAATTCATCGCACTTTTTAAATTTCGTCTATCGTAAGAAACGGCGAATGACTGACAAAGAAACAGTCATTTTATACACCCGATAGGCACGGACACACACCGGCTGCACTTCTTCCTTCAGTTTGATCCTTTTCCTGGAGGTCTTGCCAGGCAGTTGCAGTTCCCAAGGGAGCGACAGTCTAGATCAGAAGAGCCTGCACAGAATCCTCCTTAGGGAAAGGAACGAGAGCCGGGAAACCCAGGCATTTATCCCACTATCGATCTATTTTAGTTAACCTTCAAAGGCGCGATACAGTGACGGCTGTAAAACAGAACCTCGTTTCTAACTGTTCATACACGCAGCACTAAAATAAAAGCCGATCGTCTATTTCTTACGTGTTTGTCTTTGCTAAGACCCTGTCTCTCTTTTCCAAACTCTGACATTTCTGGTTCTTATTTCACTGCCAACATCACAGTCAGTATGACTCAAATGCGAGAGAGATTTTGAGTCATACTGCAAGGGAGGTTAAGGCTTTGTTGTCGACTTTACTGCGCGAACCACAACACGGCGCGTTAGCCAACGAAGCTACATCCCGTACTAAGAATCGAACCCCGTAGTCCCGAGCTACAGCGCTAGTTCCAGTATGATTAAACAATCCAAGACGTTACATGAACATCAGTGTCAAGGTCACAGCGCGGTACTTCCCATGCCCTCCCCCCGCCGCCATCAAGCAGCCATAAAGACGCCACATGAGGGCAGCTGTACCCACCTTGCCAAGGGTAAGTTTCTATATTTGGCATTCAGCTTCTGGTGTGTCTCAAAACTACACCGGATGTCACAGTTCCTTCCATCAGCAAGGCAGGATGTTCAGCCACTAAGGCTCTGTGACTCTAGTCATTACATTGGAGGTGACTACACGTACAAATGTTAACTCACTGACTCTACGGAAGATTCATCTGTTGGCCACAAAATCCCCGAACAAGCGGATGACTATGCCCCATCTAAACACGCGCTAAAACTCGCGTCGCGGTAGGAACAGGACACTTGCATTCGCAACCACTCACGAAGAACCACTGCCACTTCCTCACTGCTGTGCAATCGGCGACTCCAATGCGGTGGGCAAACGTCAGATTGTGGAACTCGGCTGGCTGCGTTCACGCGCGTCCTTGATGGGCTGGGTCCAGCAGTACAATCATTACAAAGTATTTTTGTTCCATTCTTTTCGCACTCCCTGCACCATTTCCTGACATTCTACACTCCCTATATATCATGCACTTCTATCACTTGCCGGTAAATTTCGAAGGGCACCATACCAACGAACACACAGAAAGTGCAAAGTGTTGCTGCCACTGTACATCAGCGTATCGCTTGAATAGCATCTGACTGACTGGCAAAATGACACCTCCTGCCGAAATATAAAATGGTTAACTAACGCTAAAGAAACAGGTTTGGGAACCTCACTGGTCTGCACACCTCGTAGTTTGTATCAGGATTACAGAATTCAGTATCAACTGCCAATGTCAAGTTGCATTCATACGACGCTCGGCACGAAAAAGTGCATTGAAATGGGAGATTTCTTGGTAGCAGTAACGAGCTTTATAATTTAACAATATGAGTGATCCTAAGCTTAGTCACATATCAGCTATCAGCGGTGAACAAGAGTGGAGGTTTGAGAGGATGCGAGAGGACGGGGTCATTATGCTGACAACGATGAAAATATGGAACTCTGTCGAACGTAGACGCTCCTTCCGAAATATTAATTTGGCTGCTCCCTAACTAAACTCTAGACATTTACAGTTAACTTAAGTAGTTACGTGTTATGCACACACAGTATATTTATGTGTTTTGTGAATCTGAGGACAAACAGCGATTATTTCCCTACACAGCATTAACTGAATGGTTTTTATAACCGAGACGGGGTGTTTACTGCGCGGTACGGACTGAGTATAATATAACATAAATAGGATTAAAGTTAAATTCAGAGTTAAGCGACGCATTCCGTATCATTAATCTTCTCGCGGTAGCAGCGGGAGACGCCAGCTCTTCAGACGTGATGAAGACAGAAAAGCAGCACATAAAGCAGACGTAAACATGTGTCCTCAGTAATTCTTGCCCGCCTGCTCCTCCTCATCCACGGCGGAACGGCCTTCCGGAAAGCAGCAATGCAATAAAGCACACGGACATGGCTTGTATTGGCTACGTCCACAATATATAGACGCAGGGGGCAAAGGCTCCTGGGCAGCCCCCGCTATGTAGCGTCCCCTCTCCATACTTCTACCACTATAAATCGTAGAAATCGCTGGTTTTTGTCGGGATCGATGTAGATTGCACCATTCCGGCAGCACTTCAGGTCACGAGTCGGACGACAGCGATTCGCTCTGTTGCTACTGCAGTACTTCGCTTTGATACGAATTTCAGGAAAACATATAAACATGCGATTGATTCTGCCACATACGGAATATGACAGTTTTATCTGCACCAAGGGATCCGTTAGCTTGTACGTACGATTAAGTGCAAGTCACGCATAAGGTATTGCTCTTTTTCTTTTGCATGTGATTTACTTAACGACGCTCTTTAACAGATCGGAATGTACAGCGCCGAATTTATAGCAGGACAGACAATAATGTATTGCAAAGTATGTGAAACGAGGTGCTTGTGACGATGTTAGAGACAATATGGCGGCACTTGTCCGGAATGATTCAATCAAATAGACAGTGTGCGGACCGAGCGGCAAACTGGTCACCTCCCAAACAAAATTCAGAAGCGTTACCGCATATAGAAATCTTCTCCGTCCATTTTCATACATTTAACAGCAAGAATAGACGGTCTGAGGAGCGCTGAATAGAGCACTCTGTTGGTAGCAGCTGAATTACAGCAGCAGTTGCAAGCAAAATCCCTTTACGCACCGAAATCGCATGACGACCGGCACACACACACACACACACACACACACACACACACACACACACACACAACACGCTGTTGCTACATCTATCACATCTTCCTACAAAACGTACCCATATATATTCGTGGCTTCGATCACACACTTCGGTAGCACGAAAATCTTCCGAATAATTTTTCTCAAATCTTCCTGAGTAAAGCACACTTCTTCCCACCTAAAAGTTTCACACATTTAGGCGAAACTTGTGTCTCCAAACATCCGTCTGCACCTCCCTTCGATCGGCACACAATCCGAATGCCACTTGATGAAACAGAAATTCTTCAGGCCAGAATACAGCAGACTTGATATCTCTAATGCACCCAGAGGCCACAATACATTCCTAAGTGGTGAAGGAAAACCCCACATGCAAAGACTGAGCTACACAAGAAAGGCATTAGTCCAGCCGCTCCTCACGACTCATAAAGTTGCCTCACGCTCGCCTCGTTTTTCTCTCTATTTCTAATGTCGCATCCTTGGGGAGGAACAAAGACGGAGAGGGACGAATTGCACGGGCAGTACTGCGGTGGCGGGAAGAGGAAAGGGTAATATAACCGGCTGGATATTACTATATAACACAAATCAATCTAAGAACACACAGAACTGTCCTCATGAGAACAGTCAGGCTTGAAACAGAAGGCAGTCGCGTACAAGACAACGGGACGCGAAGGGCTTCAAAAGGCACAAAATATTTCAGAAAGTGTGTTAAGTATCTCGTTTGTGTTGTAATTTCCTTTCTAAAGTATTTCTGACAAGAATCTTGAGATGCTGTTTCTGTTTCTATAGCACAGCGCTACACTCACTTTCGTTTGAAGACAGAAAAAAATTGAGTGTTTAAATGCTATGGACAAAGGCTGTAACGGCGGCTATCCACCTGCGCAGGACTTACGGTGGAGGCAAGCGTGTGGCAGCAGTTACGTCTGTCGAGGAATCAAGCCTTCTGGGATAGGAAGCTGTCGGTGGGTGTGCGATTCTAGACGGTTCGGGGGGTCGCAATGTCTGTCTTCAACTTTACAGTCACGCAATCCAAACTGACATTACATCCAAGAAGAGCTGAATCCTCAGACATATGTGGTTCATTACCGTGTTCACAACAGCACGCCACTTGTGCCTACCGCTAGCCAGATTAATCCATCCGAGTCTTCGAAGTCTTTCTTTAACACTTATCCGGGTAACAACCCAATTGCAGTAAATAAATATTATTATATTATTATAAACATAAAGGTTAACAAAACACAAGCGTACATATGGTTTTCTGGAATAATAAACATGGCGGAGAACAATCTTAACTCTACGCTCCCAAGTACGGCCTGTTTTCTACTTTAAGAATTTCACACCAAAATCGTACATGAATTTCTCTTCTCCGTACGTGCCACAAGCCCCACCCATCTCTTTCCCCTTCAAATGACCACAAAAACATTTGGTGAGGAGTAAAATCACGAAACTCTTCTCTCACAAGCCACCTACAGTCTCCTGTTATTTACTGTCTCTTAGGCGGAAGTATCCTTCCCAACGCCCGTCTCTCCAACAACCAAAGTATCCTTCCCAGCGCCCGTCTCTCCAACAACCAAAGTATCCTTCCCAGCGCCCGTCTCTCCAACAACCAAAGTATCCTTCCCAGCGCCCGTCTCTCCAACAACCAAAGCACATTTTCCAAGTTTCACAACCACACAAAACAGGCAAAATGGTACTTTGTTATATTTCAATACGTATATTCTGAGAAAGCAAAGGGAAGCCAAAAAAACAGGGACAATATTCATCCGCCCCCGTTCGGCGCACATGTATATAGTGCATGACTGACTGTTGCAGCAAAGTCTTCCACTGACATCTTGCCTGCACAAACACAGTTATCTGTTGAACTACGGCAGCAGCAGATCTACAGCAGACACGGACCAAAGCAGCGTTCTCACAGCCACCCAATGACCTTGAACCTGAGCTAGTTCCATTTAAACTTCGGCCTCACAACCCAACCTAATTACAAACCACATCCGTGCCACCGTCCCTTTATGTCCTGCCCTCCAATTGACCGTTTTCCAACAGTAGATATCGCCGCCAAAAGTAGGTACACCTTTTTCCCATTTGAGCCACATAGCTGCCCATTAGAACAGCAGTCAGTACCTCATTCATCTGTTTTATGCAGGCAAGAGATTCGTCGGAAATGTGGTCAGATATACCAAACTGTACGGTGGCACATCACAGAACACGCAGGTCACAGTTACGGTAGTGACGAACTGAACTGTGGCTCATAGCAAGCAGCTGATACCCTTCAAGAAAACCTCCGTTCATCCTAAGGACCGTCATACCAATATTCCCTGTAGGCAATATGTTCCAGATGAGATGCTTGCAGCCTTTAAGGCCAATTTCTTCCTTTAAGTGACGCCAGATTTACGCTAACAAATTCTCCGTTCTGCCCACACTCTGTATTTATGTGTGTTGTGTGGATCTGAGAAAAACAGCGATTATTTCCCTATACAATATTAACGGAATGGTTTGTATATTGGAGACGGAGTGTGTTTACTGCGCGGTGCGAGCTGAATCTTTACGTATAATTCAGGCTAACCTTATTTTTTCAAAGGTTCGTGTTACGGCAAGTGGCAGAAAGAGTAACCCCAAGGCGCAGCAGCACAGAGGGCACTGCGTGGTGTAAATTTCATCTGCAGAGACACGTCATGTGTAGTATGAGTGTCCCGATGAAACCCTCCTTCGGAAGTTGGCGAGTGCCAGCAGCAATTAACAGCGCTGTCTGCCTCACACGCACGAAGACCATCCCAATAAGCAGCAGCAGAGACATCTGTCCACTTGCCTAAAGGAACGGCAGCGAGTCGCGAGAGCGATCAATTGACAAGCCTGCTCGAGCTACAGGAGCGAACCGCGTGCACGCTGCGGAATCTTCCTCAGACATTACTTCTTTTCGAAGGCTTGACTCTGGGAATAAAGACACTAAGACCCTTCGAAAATTCGGGAACCTCCTGCCGAAGACAGTGCATAACTGCACGGAAGATCTACATATGCAGCAACACCGCAGTGAGAACCCAAAATACGCAATATTGACATTTCATCAGCAGATAAAGACAGTGCCAGTCGGATGTTCACAAACCCCGCTGTCTGACCCTACCTTCAAACGCTTGTTTACAGTCCACATTTCAAAACATAACCTTATCATTACCTCTTAACATATCACACCTCATCAACACCCTCTCGCTTGGTCCTTTTCACTAAAATGTCAGAATATTTAACGACGCTACAGAAAACGTGGTTATTAACCGTCGCACAACATGTGAAACTGACCTATGATGATCTGGCAACGATCAGAGTGGAAGCGGTCCTGGCGTCTTGTCACGACACGTCTCAATGCCATGCTCTGTACCGCCACACAGATTTTAACCGTCCGTAATGCAATTCAGACATCGAAAAGCTGTGCCAATCTTGTCGGTACCTAAATGGCGACAATTACAATATGTTACTTAGTTTTGTGGAGCCGTGCAAGTTCCGCAGTTCAGTGTCATTCCTAATGACTATTTCGGCAGTCCCGCTGAGCACTTCTGAACGAAAGGTTGCTGCTTCATTATCACAGGGGGCTGTTCAGCAGAGAAAGGCTACTTCCGTATCCTTCTGAAAGTGTGTCAGTAGCAACTGGCAAATAACAAGTCAACGACAGAAATGAATGCAAGTGGGAAGGACACTTTTAAACCTTGGCGACGAAAATTGACCTGAATTATATTTAAAAGTTTAGCTCGTACCGCGCAGTAAACACACTCCGTCTCGGTTACGAAAACCAGTCAGTTAATGTTGTATAGGGAAATAATGGCTGTTTGTTCTGAGGTCCACACAAAACACATAAATACAATGTGTGAGCAGAACGAAGACTTGCTGAATGTTAAACCTGGTGGTACGTATAGTAACCACTGGACTTTAAATGGTTGAGATGAAATCTGAAGGAAATGATAATCACAACGAACGTCACTCTGACCTCACGGTGCAAACCTGTCGTTTCTCATCGCCTGTGCCGCGATAAAGACGAAGTGTGATTAGGCACTTGTGTGAGACAGTCGGCAAGTCACTGTCCACTCCGCAAAATTACTTGTCGGCGCGTCACGTCTGTCCAGTTTCATCTTCTGGCTGCGACTGTCATCGACTCAGCTCTTGTCACCTTACAAGCAACCGGGTTCAGAAGTACGAACTTTCTGTACGACCTTAATGATAACGGACGGCGTGGGGCGTCACGTTGTTACCTGAGTGAGGTGGTGTTGCCTACGCTAAACCAACTGTTTTATGTTCTTGTATGCGGTCGTCGCACAACCACAAAATGAACGTGTAGCTGCAATGAAACCTTCGTCCACGGATTGTTATCTTCAAGGGTCTGGGATGAACGGTAACATCCCCGGTAAGCACCATCTATTGCCACAGGTAAGATCAATTCTGCGACCTACCGGTCCAACGTAACCCCCAATTTGTACGAAGCTAAAAATTGTACCCAAATACCTCAAAAAGTGCTTGTTGTACAAAAACCAGGGAAATGCTACGTTATCTGCATTTACCGGTGTGAAGTGTTCTGGAGTGTGGCGCATCTAATAGTTGTCATTCACTGTCGCAGACAAAACGCACGTGTCTACACACGTGTAACGTCAGGTTGTCACAAATCACACTTCTGCACTTCCTCTGTCTTCTCACATCTCCTCGCCTACAATATCTACACATTACCACCTCTAGCACATATATCACACTCCCCTTCACAAAATTCTCGGTTACCCTTTCAGTTCTCCTGTAATATCACTTATAAGTAGTGGCGGCATACCGATATTTATTTACCGCGTACGTCTAGTTTGAAATGAATAATTACCAATATTTACTTTATGTCTAGCCGACTTCCACGGGTTACGATTCTCCGGCAAGCCATACTTTTGTCCATCTTCAATCAATACATATTAACTACTTTCTCACCTTATTCATTCTGACAATTTTGATACAGCCTGTACGAGATAGCCTCACCCACGTCATATCTCAGTCAATACAACGACATCCACGGACTTTACCGTTCTCATAACAACCATCGATTTTTCCTATCCTGTGTCACTTTATTTCAGTCCACGGCTTCCCACCGCGATCCATTTTAATATTACCATCCCATTTAGCTTAGGTCTTCTGAGTGGTCTTCTTCCTTCAGGTTTCCCCTCCAACCCAATTTATGCACTTGCCTCATTAACAACGCGTGCTACATTCCAACACATCTGGTCATTCTTGATGACACGAAAATATGTGATGAGGAGCAAAGATGACGAGCTGCTTGTTATACTTTTTACAAACCAGTTATTTCTTCCCTCTCAGGTCTAAACATATTTCCCAGCACCCTACAGCCTACAGACAGTAAATAATTTCTTATACAGAAGTAAACGTTAATGTAACCCAATGAAGTAACAAAATTCCCATTCCTTTGAGGCAGAGCAAAGTACATGGACAGGAAAATAAGATTTTCTCGCTATGTTTAACAAAGAAAACCAGCGCAGTTGTTAATGCTAATAACTTTCGGTGTGTGATGATTTGAATTAGGTGCTGTCAGGCACGCAGTCAGCGAGAATGAACAAGCACATAGCTGTCTGCAATTTTCGTGTCGCAGCTGTGTGCAGCTACTTGGTGCTTGCCCTCATCACGACTTCCAATGACCTCGTCCAAACACACTCGCAATCCCTCACAACAGACCAGATGTGTCCCTCTGCAGTCACCACAGCACTGCTGAAGTTGCCACAGTTAAGGAGCCCACTGTCACTTTATGTATGTACAATTTATAGACAACTTTGTCGTGCAAGACCTCAAAGTGATTTAATCTTCCGCAAAGGTGAGTTCTGATGCTGTGTCTAAGACAATTTTCGGGCATGCTGTCTGCTGTGACGTAACGGTGTGTGTGTGTGTGTGTGTGTGTCGTTAGTGTAGCACCTATCGACGTTTCGAATGAAAGTCTTAACGAGTACAAAAAGAATGGTTCTTATTGGACTCGTCGTTCTTTCAAGAAACTACGTTCCTCTGAAAGTCGGGAGACACAACACAGGTACAGGGTCACATAACTTAAGAACTAAATCTGTTCTGGAAACCTGTGTAGACGTTGCAGACAGACTGTACAACATATGGAGGAGGAGGACCGTCGCGGCGAAGCTACAATAAACAGCGGCAAGCCTCCGCTTGAAACACTGAATTTAACGTATAAAAGTGGGTCGGGTAGCGAAGTCGGTATAGCGACTGGCCACGGGCTGGACAGTCCGGGGTTCGAAACTCGGTGGGGGCGAGATTCTCCGCACCTGTCCAGACCGGCCCTGGAGCCCACCCAGCCTCCTGTAAAATGAGAACCGGGTCTTTCCTGGTGATAGAGGCGGCCGCGGCGTGGGGCTGACACCCCCCACCACCATCCAGTGCCGAGGTCCTAGAAAGAGTAGAGCTATACCTCTACTCACCCTAAGGGCCTTCGTGGCCTATAGAGAGGGTGAAACCTATCTACAATAATAAAATCGTTCAGCCATGTAAATAACAATGGCGACTGTACGTAGAAAGTACCGCTACTGTATCTACTGGATGTACTGCACCATTGCAAAATACTTCCCTATGTCAAAACTGTTGGTGTTTTTAATACGGTTCTGAGAATGAACAGCGATTGTTTATCTATAAACATTAACCGATTGTTCCTCGTAGTGGCAATGTAATTTGTTGACAGCGAGGAAGGATACGCTTGCTGACATACTGTTCAAATGACCTTCGCGCTTTAAACGATAAAAGGTAGCAACACAATAACTTTAACAGTTTTATTAATTCATCTTCAAACTGTAAATAAAATACAATTAGCTTCCTTTTTGAAGGTCAATCTAAATTTCTTGCATTTGCTGTCAAATAATAACAAGCAGGAAATGTTAGGATTCTGCGTTATGGTCGGAAGGAAATACTACTGAAAAACTATTGGCCCGTACCGCGCAGTAAACACTCACCATCTCAGTTATAAAAACCAGTTAGTTAATGTTGTATAGGGAAATAATCGCTGTTTGTTCTGCGGTCCATAAACATCAAAGATTGTAGCACTTTTGAAAGTTAAACCGGATGGCGCACAAAGTGACCACTGCGCCTTAAATGGCTGATGTAGGCCTGTACCAATAGGCACCAGGGCACAAGGTGCGTGAACTATGAAGAAAGTATCACTGTTAAGAAAGGCGAGGTGTCCGCCCACATCAAGGGACAGTGCGAACACTCCAGTTATCACAAACAACACTTCTCTATTAATTCCACCTTCAGCTGGAACTTGAAATACAGATACGAAAAGCCACAAGAAATACAGACACACTTCAAGTAGTCGACGGTCCTGCATGATGGTGTAGCAGTGAGACAAGGTGAGTTGGAGGGGTCAAGACGGGCACGAAGAGTGAACAAGCGAAATGTCTATTTGGACTATAAAAAAAGAGAGCGAAATATTGAATCGAGTCCGACATCAACTTAGCTTCATCTCTATCTGTGTCCTTCCCCTCAAGGGATCCTGAGGTCCCCACTGGCCTCTATCCTCCCCCTCCTCCTTCTCCTCCTCCTAAGAGCCAGAACTGTGACGGAACGCAAGCCCGCGAAGTGAACGAGGGTCTGCCAACAAGTCTACAAGCACGTCCTGGCCTCCTCTAGTGGCATCTCTTGTCGCTCGGTGGACACTAACGAGGGGCCTTTGTGAGGATGGGTGGGGGGGACTCTGACTTAATGGCAAAAGGGAAACCGAACGAACTCCGGTTCGTTGTCGTAGCACTGAGATGTTTTGTATGAGGGATGGTAGCTGCTGTGATGATGGAATGGGGAACGGAGGCGGAGGGTGTTAATATCTGTGTTTGTACGGCAGGCAGGCAGGCAGGCAGGCTATGTCCTATATATGACACGGCATGGGTTGAGGGGGACTCTTTCTGCTAGGAAAGTTTGGCTGGACATGGTTAGTACTAGGTGGCGTCAGATTGTCCATAGTCTATATGCTATAAAAAGGGAAGCATGGAAGGGGTGGGGGAGGGGGGTTAAGCTTCAACGTCGTTTTTGAAAAGAACGTGTTTGTCCGGCGAGTCCGGTGTTTGGCATTATTGGAGTTCCTCTACGCGTTTCCGTCGCCGTATACTCTGGGGAGACAGGGAAATGCTAAAGACGACGATGGAGACATCAGCATACATACATACATATGCAAACACTGGTGATGTTTCAACATGCAGAAAACATGGGGGAGTGGACAGGCATGGCGTCCGGTGAAACGATAAGAAATGTACGGCAATGCCCCAGTAGTGCTTGTCCCAAAGATCTGCTTTATTTGAGACAGGGTTCATCGCAATGCCACAAAGACCTCCATACTGCTGGACATCCAGACTTCCGAAAATCCACAACACAGTCTCAGCAGCATAAGAAAATGCCATTAGTCAGTGCTGTACCATGCACGCAAATTTTCGATGGTTCAATAAAAAATTTCCTCCGAGGAAAAAAGAAATACCGACAAGCACAGTCAAAGAGAATGACAGAGAAAAACTTTCCTAATTTCTTTCTATTCCTTTCCTTTACTGCCCCCTTCCCCCACCTTTCTTTGCGCAGTTCTAGCATCTTTCTTGTACCTACAGTTCCCCATTCTCCCATTTATCTATGTCCATTTTAACTTCTTTCTCCTATTAAATCACATTTTGTCATCGTCTATGAATACGATGTATGGTCAGTAGACTCTCTCTCAGTGTATTAGTATGCATCTTGCGTGGCTTAAGGAGGGTCACTTGCGTGCAGGGATGGACGACTTGGCCACTACAAAGTTCAAACTCTTGGCATTACTCACGGGCTATTTCCCGTGTCTCTACTCTCCTGTTTATTGCACTTGGTCGCAGCATGTCTGTGCCAACAGCTACAGTCACATTTCTGTTCGCTTTATCAAGCCAATACAGACGGCCGCCAGACCCTCGATAGTTGTTTGCTGTCCACCGAAATAGACAAGGAAACCAATTAAAATAATATTGGACATACAACAAAAAGTGCAATAAAAGAGAAGTGCTTTGCATCTCCGAGAGAGTCCCGGTAAACCAAAAACACTGACAGACAGGGAGAGAGACACGTAAGGTATAGTCTAAGAGAAGAAGAAAGAAAAAAGCAAGGGACTAGTGAGAAACACTTTCATTCTATGGCGAAATACCATTACTTTGTTGTAAGGTTCCAAACTTTCGCCCGATCGTCCTTCCCATACGAACAGTATGACAAAGTCACGATGAAGACGTCAGAATGACGTCACTCGTGGATGGAAATAAGCGTACAGAAACTGTTAATGTTAAAAGAAATAATTTGGAAAACCAATCTGATTTACGTCACAGCCAGAAGGGTAACTGCGATGGATTTAATCTGAAGGTCGCAATGATAAGATACAGCAGCGACATGGAATCGTGGGAACAATCCCAGCATGTGCTTGAAGACTGAGGAATAACATGAAAACCGGAGCCGAGATGCTCGGTCCCAGGACCTTCCGGACGCATAATGATCTCTAGCACCCACTCCCTAACATTTCTCTTCATGTGTGCTGTGAACTATTGTGTGTATTGTTTTTTTTTTTTTAACTTTAAATGCCGGCCTGCTGGCTACAGGTCAGTCCTCGGAAGGTCCTGCGACCGGCCACCTCGACACAGGTTTTTCTTGGTTTCCCTGTGCCCAAAAGCAAATGCTGAAATGGTTCCCACGATTCCAAGTTGCCACTACATGCTTCTCATGTAGTCCTCCGGACTTAAATTTACTTTAGATGCCGGACTGCTGGCTAGAAGTCAGTATTCGGAAGGTCCTGCGACCGGCCACCTCGACACAGGTTTTTCTCGGTTTCCCTGTGCCTAAAAGCAAATGCTGAGATGGTTC
>Ga0123355_10007454_pt1 | contig 16397 bp, 8 predicted proteins | sample TergutEmb28metaG_3_FD_89872 | JGI IMG/M metagenome (GOLD analysis project Ga0123355, IMG submission 89872) | Embiratermes neotenicus P1 segment gut microbial communities from Petit-Saut dam, French Guiana - Emb289 P1 | ecosystem: Host-associated > Arthropoda: Insects > Digestive system > Gut ...
ATCATTAGTTAGAAAAGAATTTTCGTCAAAGGGTGGCTCTGCGCCTGTGACAAGATTTGTATTGGGTGCCTGTGTCATGATTGGCGCATTGATTTTTTTAGGATGCCCACTACGGATGGTATTGAGAATGGCAGGCGGTGATATCAATGCCCTTATAGGTTTGGTTGGTTTTGTTGGCGGTATACTGCTTGGGATGTTTTTTCTTAATAAGGGTTACTCCCTTAAGCGCACATATGATGTTTCTAAGACAGATGGGTTTGCTTTGCCTATATTAAGCTTGTTATTGCTGGCGGTTTTGATTTTTGTACCGTCTTTGTTGCTGTTTTCCGAAGGCGGCCCAGGTGCGGCACGTGCGCCTATAATTGCTGCACTTGCAGCGGGGCTTATTATGGGTGGTGTCGGTTTTATCTCTCGGCTTTGTTTTGTTGGGGGGATAAGGGACAGCATAATGTTCAAAAACTTTACTATGCTTTCGGCGTTTATTGCACTGCTTGTTGTTGGGATGGTTGGCAATATTATTGTTGGGCAATTTAACTTGGGTTTTGAAGGTCAGCCCGTCGCGCATACCCAATGGCTTTGGAATATTCTTGGTCTTTTTCTTGTTGGATTTGGCTCTGTTTTGTTGGGTGGGTGCCCTTTTAGGCAAATGGTTCTTGCGGGCAGCGGCAATTCTGACTCTACTATTACTGTGTTTGGCATGGTTTTTGGCGCGGCTGTTGCACATAATTTTAGCCTTGCGTCATCGCCTGCCGGCTCTACCACAAATGGCCGTGTTGCCTTTGGGATAGCTTTTGCCATTGTTATAGGCATAGCTGTGTATAATACCTTCTTTAACAAGAAAGCGAGGACTAATGTATGAATAACTATATTGCTACTTTTTTCAGCCATTATGACGCGCTAACATTTTTTAGCTTGCTAAAAGAACAGGGATTAGCTGGAAAGCTAATCCCTGTTCCACGAAAAGTTAGTGCGTCATGCGGTACTTGTGTATCTTATGAATCTAATGAGTTTACTTCTGACATTGAGTTTATTTCAGCTTCACAGGAGTGTGAAATAGAGGCTATATATATCGAAACTGACGGCAAGTTTACGGTTATATGGGTAAATGATGGTGACTAAGATAAGGATACCTCTCTGTTAGCTGCTGAGGGGGTTGCTAATATTAAAGCTTTCCCCAAAAAGGAAAAACCCCGAAATATGCGGCTTGACAAAGTTGAATACAGTTTTTTAATTACTCTTCATTGGATTCCACAGCAGAATCCATCCCTGACTCCGTCTCTGATTCTGTCTCATCTACATCATCTACATCCCCAACCATACTTTCATCAATTTTGGCCATACCAACAACGGTTACGCCATCATTCATGTTGATAAGCTTAACACCTGAGGCATAGCGGCCCTGAGTTGATATATCAGCAACACGGATTCTGATAATTACACCTTCAGAGTTTATAAGCATAAGTTCGTCATTATCATGGACGGCGGCAACACCTATTACAGGGCCGCTGCGGTTTGAGGGCTTGTATACAATTAGGCCGCTACCGCCCCGCTTTTGACCACGGCAGACATCCAGTGGGGTGCACTTGCCTAGGCCATTGGCGGAGACTAATAAGACTTGGCCATCTGCTACGGTGGCACCTATAATATGGTCGTCTGCACGTAGGCGCATTGCCCTTACGCCGGTTGCGCCACGTCCCATTGCGCGGACATCGGTTTCAGCAAAGCGTATGCCTCGGCCTCCTGCTGTTGCAAGGAAAACTTCGCGCTGTCCATCTGAGCGCAGCACGGTTATTAGATTATCCCCGTCACGGATACCTAGGGCGATTAATCCGCTCTTGTTTATTTTTGCAAAGGCGGAGAGTTCAACACGTTTGATTACACCCTGGCGGGTTAGCATTATTAAATAGCCGCCCCAGTCGTTGCGGGCTACGGGTATCATTGCGGCTATTGTTTCCCCTGGGTTTAGATTTAATAGGTTTACCAAGGCCATGCCCATTGCTTGACGGCCTGCCTCCGGTATCTCAAAGGTACGCAGGTGATATGCCCGGCCATAGTTGGTGAAGAAAAGAATATGGTCATGGGAATGCGCCACGAATAAATCCTTAACCAGGTCCTCCTCACGGGTTTGCATACCTACAACGCCTCGGCCACCACGGGCTTGACTGCGGTATGTGTCAAGTGGGATACGCTTGATATAGTTTAAGTGGGATAGGGTGATGGCAAACTCACCTTCTTCAATTAAATCTTCTGTTAGGATTTCACCTGGGTCGTGTAGGATTGCCGTACGGCGGGTGTCACCAAACTTGTCTTTTATTGTGGTAATCTCAGTTTTGATTACCTCCAGCAGGTATATTTCATCCCCTAGGATGCGGCGAAGCTCTGCTATTAGGGCTTGAAGCTCTTTGTATTCGTTTTCTAGTCGGCCCCTTTCTAGGCCGGTTAGTGCCCTTAGGCGCATATCTACTATTGCTTGGGCTTGGACTTCGGTAAAATCGAAGCGGTCTATTAGTTTTATCCTAGCTTCCGCCGCGTCTTGAGAGCCACGGATTAGGGCAATTATTTCATCTATGTGGTCCAGTGCTTTTAGTAAGCCCTCTAATATATGAGCGCGACGCTCGGCTTTATCTAGGTCAAACTGAGTGCGGCGGGTTACTACTTCTTTTTGGTGAGTTATATAATGCTCTATTATTTCGCCAAGGTTTAGGATTTTTGGCTCGTTATTTACTAGTGCTAGCAATGTTATGCCGTAACTCTCTTGTAGCGGGGACAGCTTGTATAGCTGGTTAAGCACTACGTTGGCATTGGCGTCTTTGCGAAGTTCTATTATTATGCGGACGCCTTCCCGGTTAGACTCGTCACGGATGTCGGATATTCCGTCTATTTTTTTGTCTTTTACTAGGTCGGCGATTTTAATTATTAGGTTTGCCTTATTTACTTGATATGGGATTGCGGTTACGCGAATCTGCTCGCGTCCATGTCCCATTGGCTCTATTGTGGCCTCCGCACGCAGTACAAGGCGTCCGCGGCCTGTTTGGTAAGCCTGACGAATACCAGCAGAACCTAGGATAGCCCCGCCTGTTGGATAGTCCGGGGCTTTTATTATGCCCATCAAGTCTTCGATGGGGGTTTCGACACCTTCTTGCTGATGGTTTATTCTATGGATTACCGCTGAGATAACATCTGTTAAATTGTGAGGCGGGATATTGGTTGCCATACCGACAGCAATACCTACCGAGCCGTTGACAAGCAAATTTGGGAACCTTGCCGGTAATACTGTTGGCTCTGTTTCTTCGCCATCATAGTTTGGAGCAAAGTTAACGGTATTTTTATCGATATCTGTAAGCATTTCTGTGGAAAGCCGGGAAAGCCTCGCCTCTGTATAGCGGGAGGCCGCTGCCCCATCACCGTCCATTGAACCGTAGTTACCATGGCCATCAACCAGTGGGTAGCGCATTGCAAAGTCCTGGGCCATACGCACCATAGATCCGTAGATAGACTCGCCATGGGGGTGATACTTACCCATGGTTTCGCCCACGATACGAGACGATTTTTTATAAGGCTTATTAGGCTCAAGTCCCATTTCGTTCATCGCAAATAAAATGCGCCTATGAACGGGCTTAAGGCCGTCTCGTACATCTGGAAGGGCGCGGGCTACGATTACACTCATTGCGTAATCTATAAACGACTCTTCCATTTCTGTAACAATATCTCGGTCGGCTATACGGTCAAAATCCTTTGTGGGTTCCATTAATATCTCCTTTTTGCAAAAGAATAAAACCGCGGGACTTTGCCCCGCACCCCACAAACTTTTGAAAAAGTTTGATCAAAACTTTGATAAAATCGTGCTTTGCACGATTTTGGGGTATTATATTTGAATTTGCTTTGTAGTTGAGCTAGATGTCTAGGTTTTTTACTTTTGTTGCGTGCTCTTCTATGAAATCGCGTCTTGGTTCTACTTTATCGCCCATTAGTTGGGTGAAGATTAGGTCAGCTGAGATTGCGTCTTCTAGTTTTACTTTTAGTAATGTGCGTCTTTCTGGGTCCATTGTGGTATCCCATAGCTGCTCTGCGTTCATTTCACCTAGGCCTTTGTAGCGCTGGATTTGTTTATTGCCTTCGCGGCCTATTTCGTCTAGGATTGCGTCAAGTTCCCGGTCGCTGAAGGCGTAGTATTTGTTTTTGCCTTTTTCTACTTGGTATAAAGGTGGCTGGGCTATATATACATAACCTTCGGAGATAAGTTCCGGCATAAAGCGGTACATAAAGGTTAATAGTAGTGTGCGAATATGAGAGCCGTCTACGTCGGCGTCAGTCATTAGTACAATTTTGTGGTACCGCAGCTTGCCGATATCAAAATCTTCGTGAATGCCGGTGCCGAAGGCTGTAATCATTGCCCGGATTTCTTTATTGGCTAGGATATTGTCTAGTCGGGCTTTTTCTACATTCATTATTTTGCCCCGTAGTGGGAGAATTGCCTGAGTCTTGGGTGTGCGCGCGTTTTTCGCGCTGCCACCGGCGGAGTCACCCTCTACTATGAAAATCTCGCATTTTGCCGGGTCTTTTTCTGAGCAGTCTGTTAGTTTGCCCGGTAGGCGGCCGCTGTCTAACGCGGATTTACGGCGTACATCTTCACGGGCTTTTCTTGCGGCGTCTCTTGCGCGGGCGGAGACTACGCATTTTTCTAGGATTGCTTTGCCTGCGGTTGGATTTTCTTCTAAGAAGTAAGTTAAATGCTCGCCTAAAACGGACTCTACCGCGGAGCGGGCTTCGCTATTATTTAGCTTGCCCTTGCCTTGGCTGTCAAATTGGGGTTCTTCCAGTTTAATGCTTATTACTGCCGTGATGCCTTCTCGGACGTCTTCACCGGTTAAATTACGGTCTTTTTCTTTTAATATGCCGAACTTGCGGCCATAGTCATTTAGTGTTTTTGTTAGGCTGCTTCTAAAACCGGTGGTATGGGTACCGCCGTCATGGGTGTTTATATTGTTTACAAATGAGTATGTGTTTTCCAAAAAGCCATCGTTGTATTGGATAGCAATTTCAACCAGTACATTGTCATGCTTGGCCTCGCAGTAGAATACTTCTGGTGTGACGGGTGTGCGGTTTTGGTTGATATATCCGATAAACTCTTGTATCCCGCCTTCATAGCAATATGAACGGGTTGTATGGGGGTTTGTACGCTCGTCTGTGATTTCTAGGGTTAGGCCTTTGGTAAGATATGCAATCTCCCGGAAGCGTTGCTTTAATGTATCAAAGTTGTACACAAGGTCGCTAAAGATTTCTGGATCTGGTTTAAAGTGTACAAAGGTGCCGTGATCCCTTGTTTCGCCTATCACGGTAAGTTCTGTTTGTTTTGGCCCGCGGGCAAACTTTTGCTCGTAAATTTTGCCGTCTTTGTGTACTTGAACAGTAAGCCACTCGGAAAGGGCGTTTACAACCGATGCGCCAACACCATGAAGGCCGCCGGAGGTCTTGTATCCACCTTGTCCAAACTTACCCCCGGCATGAAGCACGGTAAAGATAACCTCAACAGCAGGTAAGCCTGTCTGAGACTGTATACCAACAGGAATACCACGCCCGTTGTCACGGACAGATACGCTGTTATCGGGATGTATTCGCACTTTGATATCGTCGCATTCGTTCATAAGGGCTTCGTCAACGGCATTGTCCACTATTTCATAGACAAGGTGATGCAAGCCCTCAACAGATGTATTACGGGCGTACATACCAGGGCGTTTTCTTACCGCTTCCAGGCCCTCTAATATCTGAATACTGTCAGCTGTGTATTCCATTGATTCCTCCTATATATGTTGCAGCTATATACTACTTGAAATGGGCTAAAGACAGAATCTTATCACAAATTAATTCATGCCTCCTTCGTCGGCGGAACAAATAGGTTGGTATGAAAATCCGCTTCGCGGATGTTTCACACTTAACCTTTGTCAAAAGTGGAAAAACCCCAATTTATGCGGGTTTGAAGGCATTTAGCAGCATCACATGGTAAAATTTGTAATTAAATTATCGTGCTCTACTCTTTACTTATCTCCCCGGATTTCACTCGCATAATATTGGCATCCGATACATTCTTTGCAAGCACATCCTCAAGGCCGGTGCATGTGAGTATGGTCTGCAAGTCCAAAATCTGAGTCAGTAAAAACCGCTGGCGGCTACCGTCAAGCTCTGACAAAACATCATCCAGCAGCAAAATCGGGGTAGACTTTGCGCCACTGCGCATAATTTCTATTTCCGCAAGCTTTGCCGAAAGTGCCGCGGTACGTTGCTGGCCTTGTGAGCCAAAGTTTCTTGCGGGTATTCCGTTTATAGTAAAAAGAATATCGTCTTTGTGTATGCCCACAGAGGTTGTACCGCTTTGGATATCTCGCTCATGGGACTTTTGCATTTGCTTTACATAGTTCTCCGGCTGGGTGATATTTGGCTGGTACGTGAGACTAAGTTCTTCCTTACCGCCGGTAATGTTTCCATGGATTTCCCGGGCAATGACACTTATTTTATTTACAAATGCCGAACGAGTACGCATTACCCTGCACCCGCTTATATTAAGCTGCTCGTCCCAGATTGAAAGGCTGTCTTGGTAAGACCTGTCTCGCCTAAGCTGTTTAAGCAGCCCATTACGCTGCTTTAACGCCCTGTGATAATCACGCAGATGGCTGTAATACACCGGGGAAAGCTGGCAAATCTCCATATCCATAAACCGCCGCCTTTCGGCGGGGCCAGCCTTAATCAGCCGCAAGTCCTCCGGCGAAAAAAGCACCACCATTAGGCGGCCAAATATTTCCCGTGTATTTTTTACAGGTGATTTATCTATGCTTAGGGTCTTTGTGGATTTATTTCCGCTGATTTTTATATGGGCGTCAATTGTAAAGGAATAATTCTCCCGGCAAACATCCACTTGAATATGTGCCTCGTCGGCGTTAAACCTTACAAGCTCCCGGTTATTGTCAGCCCGAACACTTCGGCCAAGGGCGCAAAAGTACACGGCCTCTAATATATTGGTCTTGCCTTGGGCATTGTCTCCATAGAGTATATTAACGCCCTGTTTAAAAGATATATCTGAAAGTGAAAGATTCCTAAAATCTGTAGCAGAAATACTGCGTACCCACATTATGCGGGGCCTCTAAGTGGCACTATCAAGTATTTATACTGGGTTACACCCTCTTCCGAAAGGCTCATAATAGTACATGGGCTTCGTGGGGTGTTAAACCTTAACGCGACGCTTTCCTCGTCTATTGCACGCAGCGCATCCAGTAGATATCGGGGATTGAAATATATTGTCATATCTGTTCCGTCGGTTTCACATGGGATTTCGTCATATGTCTGACCTTTTTCTGATTTGGAGGTGATAACAAGTAAGTCATCTTTAATATCCAAAGTAATAGATATCTGCCTATTTTCCATTGCCACAAGAATCGAACGCTCTAGTGAACTTAATAGCGCAACACGATTTATTGCCATCATGGTAGTAAAGTCTTGATTAAATATCTGGTTATACCGGATAAACTCGCCTTCAAGCAGCCTTGCGGACATTGTAAACCCGTCTGTTATAAAAAACGCCCGCTTATCCGTAAAATAAAAACTAATAATATCATTAGTATCGCCCGAAATCACACGGCTTAACTCGTTAAGTGCCTTTGCGGGTACAACAGCACTGGAATCTTTAGCTTCCCCATGAAGAAGAGCCGACCTGTAAGAAATTCTAAACATATCCACAGCAACAACCCGTAGTGAACCTTCTGTAATTTCAAGAAGTTCGCCAGTGAGTATTGCCTTGCTTGGGTCAAGAGAAACAGAAAAAATTGTTTGCTTAATCATATCTTTAAGTATTGCCGAGTTAAGCTTATAAGCCGCGTCTTTATTAAACGTGCCTTCTAGCTCTTCATCTGATACAACAGGAAACTCATCCGCGGGCATACCGGATATCTCAAGCTTTGCCTGGCCGCTTTTGCACCTTGTTATAAGTTTATCGTCTGTATCTATTTGGACATAGTCACCAGGCATCTTTCGCATTATATCTGTAAAAAGTTTGGCATTAAGAGCCACAGAGCCAGAGACTTCGATATCAGCGGCAAAGGGGGTTGTTACTATGCACATTTCCATATCATTGGCGGTAAGAGTAATACCCTCGCCTTCTTTTGCGGTGAATAACACACATTCAAGTATTGGCAAGGTAGTGCGATTACTTACAGTACGGCCAACCAAGTTTAAGGCGTCAAGCAACAAATTTTTTTCACAATGTAGTTTCATAAGCACTCCTTAAGCTGTTAATAAATTTATGTAACATTAAATTAACATCAATGTAATAAGAGAGTAATGTATGTGTAATGTAAATGTAATATTATTTTAGTAATTGCTGTTGTAGTAGGGCCTGTTGAAAGGTGGAAAAGCCCATGTATGCCAGTTATAGCCTCATGTTTTGCTGTTAATAAATCAGTTTAAAACTAATTAATAAAAGACGAGTTATTAGTATTATCCACATGGCGTAAAATCTTGTCGGCTTATGCACATTTTAGCTAATGTTATCCATAGGTTATTAACATGGTTTTTCACAGGGTTATGCACATACGACCTACCGCAATTAGGTGTAGTTGCTCTGTCGAAAATATGCAACGCTTCAAGCATTTTTCGGCAGGAATTACTACATCTTATGAAAAACGGTAGTATACATATATGATTTACTCGCCCTTTATACGACGCTCTAAATCATTGACAACTGTACGAAGCTTAGCGTCTGTTTCGATTTCATTGGCTATTTTATCGCAGCTATGAATAACCGTGGAGTGATCCCGTCCGCCAAAATGTTTACCCACATCCGGTAAGGAAACATCCATTAGTTTACGGCTCAAGTACATGGCTATCTGCCTTGGAAGTACAATGCCCTGTGTACGTTTACGCCCGCTAAGGTCCGCAGTTGTTATATTAAAGTGAGAGGCTACAATCTGTTGGATATATGGCACGGTTACTTCCGGTTGCTGGTTTGCGGTTAGTAAATCTTTAAGGGCTTGCTCTGCAAGCTCTAATGTAATCTTTTCATTGGTAAGCTTTGCGTAGGCAGTTACTTTATTAAGCGCGCCTTCAAGGTCTCTTATATTGGAAACAACATTGCGGGTAATAAAGTCCTTTACGATTTGCGGAATGTCCAGATGTTCCAGATCCAGCTTTTTTTCCAGGATGGCTGTACGGGTTTCGTAGTCGGGGATGTTTACATCCGCAAGCAGTCCCATAGCAAAGCGTGAAGTAAGCCTTGCCTCAAGGTCTGTAAGCTCCTTTGGGGGTTGGTCGCTGGTTAGTACGATCTGCTTATTATTGTTATATAAAGTGTTAAAAGTGTGGAACATTTCTTCTTGTGTCTCAATTTTTCCTTCAAGAAATTGGACATCGTCCATCAGCAAAACATCAGCCTTACGGTACTTATTTTTAAAGCCTTCCATGCGGTCTTCCCTTATCGCGGAAATAAACTCGCTGGTAAAGGTCTCACTTGTTACATATAAGACATTAAGATGGGGATACTTGTCCACAACAAAGTTACCGATAGAGTGCATAATATGTGTCTTGCCAAGGCCAACGCCACCATATAAAAACAGGGGATTATACTCTGTTTTACCGGGGTTTGCGGCAACAGCTTCCGCCGCGGCATATGCAAGCTCGTTACATTTACCTTTGACAAAGGTGTCAAAATTGTATCTGCGCCTAAGATTTGTGTTTTCGTAATTTTTACGGCGCGCGAGATTAGTCTCGTCAAAATCCTCTGGTGAGACTATGCGTACCTCTATGTCATCCATAGAGGAAACTGTGCGAATGCAGCGGGTAATTTCTGAAAGATAACGCTTTTCTATTGAAGGCTTATAAAAATCCTTGGTGGTTTTTAAAGTAAAAACACCGTTTTCAAGAGATAGGGGAACAATGGACATAATAGAGGTGTCATAGACAACCTGGGTCATAGAATTTTCAAGAAGCGGCAATGCCTCAGACCATATTGCGTTAATATCCACAGAAAAATCCCCCAAATAAATAGACTTGCGCAAGTTATCCACATAGATTTCCACAGCCTGTGCATAACTTAGACAATGTCTTAGAAATATAACAGATTTATTGCGAATAGGCAATATTACATCTTTGCCACAATGTGTAGCACTCAGTCACGTTATGTGATTCTAGCTGTAAGCGGAAGACCATCGGGGTTTACAGTATATTTAACGACAACTGGACTAACCGCACGATAGATAGCCAGCCCACCACGATACATAGCAGTCATAACAGCAGTCATAATGATGGTATCCATAACAGGCGCATGAATCATTCCAATCAACCCATCTTACAGGATTACTCGATAACTCTTTGGGCCACATCTCCACGTGCATTGAACAAATAAAATCCATGATATAGCGAATTAATACGAAATCAGTCCCGTCTGTCGCCGAAGAACGCGCCTTTGACGCTTTTGCTACGCAAAAGTGGCACGTAGTGCCAGTTTGCCACAGGCAAACCGTAGAGCCGCGCGTTTTCGGCTCGGCCGGGGACTGTTTCTCATTTGATTCGCTATAGGTATGGTATAGACGTCATGTGCAGCGACCGCATTTCCCCAAAATGAAACTTTCGACTGTAACGCAAAAAGTGCCTTGCGCGGTTCGGGAAACTGAACCGTGCAAGGCACTTAATGGGAATCTGTTGATAGTGTGATGCATGTGTTGTGGCACCAATCTAGGTATTCTACTTGTTAAGAGAACTTATTTGTGCTGTGTCGCGTGAGTTACCATTCTGCGTGCTGTAGTAAATCAAACATTGCGGAATCGCTGAAGTGTAACCTATTGATTTATGCAAGTGCTAAAAACTGCTTTATCCCGGCCAGCCAAATAAAATCACTATCGACGAAAGCAGACTCTATTGCAGCTTCAAGTATTGGAATCAAAACATCTTTGTCCGCCTCGTGTGCCATCTTAAGCACATGCATTCCTTCATTGGCACCAGGCCAATTTAAATCTTGTAGTTGCAGCACCAAGCTAGGCAATGCCTTTTTATTTTTTGGATATCCAGCAGCAGCAATTAATTTGACTGTGTTTCGCCATGTATGCTTATGCCCCGCAAGCATCAGCATGTCGTAATCATCATCACATAATACGTCAAGGAGCTGTGTAATAGTGCTTGTTGCCTCGTCATTAGATATATTCCAGTGAAGCATACTCATAAGTGAAGGAATCTTGTCGCTTTGTTTTATGCGACTAGCGACACTATCATAATTAAGCATATCCTTGAAACAAGGTGAAATATTGCCTATGGGTAATACTTGATTGGTATTAATGTGTTAAGCCTCCTTGAGCACTTACAGAATATTGCCTTTAAAAATTATGACCTTGCGTCGCTCGTCGAACTTCAATGATGTTTGTTCCCATGGAAACTTCTTGAAACGTAACAAGTCATCCAAACTTATTGTCATTTCGTGTGTGGGCGAATCAAATCTAAAATTTTCATGATCTGTCCATGCGTTATATAGCTCAACAAACTCGCCTATATCAATATGCTTGTGAATAAAATCATATAGCGACTGGATACGTGCTATTTTTATCGTATCATTCAGCATTCTTAATTCTTGTTGTTTTGTGGCATTATCCATATTGCTTGCTGCAATGCGTGCCCTTTTGCGAGTTAAGCCATTGGGAGGGTCTATTCCAATCTCATAAATAAACTTGTTGTTAAAGCAATTAGTAAAGTGTGCGCCTTTAATATCTATTAAAATTACTCTACTATCAGCAGGTAATACATCAGGGAATAAATACATGTCTTTTCGCCATCCATCAAAACAGTATGAGATGCCATAATCGCTTTTATTATCAACAATATCAGATAAGAGAAATGCGTTTAATGCGTTTGGAAATGATATATAACTCACAATACTCATCGTAACCTCCTATATTAATGTTAACATGAGCCGCCGCTTACTAGCGGCGGCTTATTAGTGTCATTCGGAGAACCTGGATTATCTAACGTACCAAATATGCGCATGTGGTTGAACTGCAGGGTGATAGTGTGGGAAATGTCCCACTATTCCTCTTCTTCCTCTATCCCATCGCCCCCTCCCAGGCCGTCCATCTAGCTTATGGAGTAAGGCCTGAGCATCAGCGTCTGTTAACGCTAAGACCCCTTCAGCCCGTTCATTATCAATTATACCCATAATGTGCGCATGAGCCCCCTGTATTGTCAAAGGCATAAGTGGTACAAGCATGTCTGTGCGGCTATCAACTTCAGCCGAGAAAAATCTAATTGGCTCACCAGTTGCAGTCCTTGCGTCAGTTCTCTCTAAAACATCAATAAAGTCTTGTGGCCAGCTTGCTGTCGCAGTAACCGAGCTAGAAGCAGCCGACCCAGCAAAGCCACCAGTATGCGACGCCCAATAATCCTGTACAACGGATGCAGCAGTAGAGATAGCAGCAGTAGCAGCAATAACAGGTAGCGCAATCGGCGCAAGCATGACAGCAATCGTCGTATACGCAAGTATAGGCGCCACGTTCTCCAAAGCGTCGACGAAGTGAGTTATAGCAGGAAACAGTGCAATAGCCGCCCCGCCTGCCATAGCATCATTCGGTGCCAGCGGACTGGTCATCGTATGGTCTGCAAACAGCCCAGAAGGATCAACCCATCTAACAGGATTATTCATAACAAAAACAAACAGATTAGCACTTTGCAGTATCGCGAAAGTACCAGCCTGCATATTATGAATACCCCAGAACGGATCCGGCTGTGTAAACCTACCAATCCTAGGACTAAAACTCCGCGCCCGAAGATAATACTCCCCACGCTCGAAGTCATAATGCTCTCCACCAAAGCGGAAGGGGTTTGGTGTCTCGCCCGTTGCTATATACTCAGCATAAGGCGTACCGCAGCAATCACAACGCTCGGCAATAAGATTGCCAAAGGCATCATACTGGTAAGTGCGAAGTATATTACCATCAGCATCAACTCTTTGCACCACATCCCCGCGTGCATTAAACAGATAAAACCCATGATGCCTGCTAGCAATGCGGTGATTCTTAACCAAAGCGATATAATACCTATTAATTGCATGTCCATCAGCATCAAGCTCAAGCACCATCTGGTCGCGGTTCCAGACTTGGTAGGTTCTTACACCGTTAATAGTCCGGCTCTTGCGCAGGCCGTTTGGCCAGTAGGTGTAGGTTGCGACAAGTGATTGACTGGAAGAGGATTCAGTGGTTTCGTAGGTCTGCTCTTTGGAAAAGGATACAAGCTGGTTGAAAGCATTGTAAGCACGAGAGGTAAACCTACCAAGAAATGCGCCAGTTATAGGGTCTATGTCTGTGCTGCGGCTTGTCAACTGATTACCATTACGGTCGTAGGTGAAGCTTGTAGTTACATAATGATTGCTATAAACATGACCAACATCTCCATGGCCGTAGTTGCTCTGCTCGCGTAGACGACGTGTTTCTGCAATCAGTCGATTGTTTAAGTCATAAGTGTAGGTTGTAGTGTAGGTTACGCGGCTAAATGCGCCTGTTGCAGGGCAACGAGAGTGTAGAGCTTCGCTCATAGAAGCACGGTTGCCTCGTGAGTCAAAGAAGAAGTTGCGGGTATAGCCATTGCCGCTTGGACGAAGACTGCCTGCCGTTTCGAAACGTAAACGACTGGCCATGTCGTAGGCGAAGTAAATGCGGCGGTCTCTTCTATTGTCGTAAAAGTGCTCCATTACCCGGTGCGCATTGCCGTCTCCGCCGTGCATATACTCAAAGCTGGACAGTATTCGGCCTTCGATTCCGTATTCGTAGTTGGCGAGTTGACGGTTAACAACGCTTGTCACCAAGTTTCCGGCATTAAAGGTGTATTCAGCTACAACCCCATTAGGCAAGGTAGTGCTGGTACGGTTATTGTTTGCATCGTAGGTGTAAGTTGCAAGTACGCCGCCCCACATAGGAATGGTTCTTACTGTAACAGGCCGCTGCGCTAAATCGTAGTCTATATACTCCCAGGCGTGGAAGCCTTCGTTTACTAAAGTAGCGAAGTTGGTTACGTTATTGGCCTCATTATAGATATAGGTGTTAGCAATAACGATGTTTCCACATGGTGTATGCTTGTCTTGGCGTACAACTCGGCCTTGTGGGTCGTAGAGGTAGTGTATAGTGGCTGGGGAGTGCCATGACCATGGGTCGGATGGGCCTGGGTCTGTTAGGTTTAGCTGAAACTCTTGACGCTGGCGAATCGCGCCTGTTAGGTGGAAGCTGTAGGTTCTTTTACTTGAGATAGGTCTGTAACGCCTGGTATTCCAGTCAAACTCCGTGGCTACAGCTTCTGTTAGCCGCCCTAAGCCATCGAAGGTGTAGTGGAATATAGAACCATTGCGATCTACGCGCCGATACAGGTGACTGTTATGGTCATAGGCGAACTGCTCCGTAAAGCCCATAGCGTCTCTTGTTTCAATAAGTCTGCCTCTGTTGTCATAGCTGTGGCTAATTACTTGATGACCGCCAACGCGCTTTGTAAGGATATTGCCGGCGTAGTCGTAGGTGTACTCTGTTGTAATGCCGTGGGTGCTGTGTACATAGTCATTGCCGACATGTGATGATGCTAGGCGGTTGTGGCTGAAAGTGTTGGTTGTTATTCTAAAGTTGACATCTTCATCGCTTAGATTAAGAAATGAACGGATTAGGTTGCCGCCTCTGTCGTAGTAGTAAGAGGTAGGGGTATGCCATACGTGCGAGGCTCCGCAACAACAAGCAGGCGAGGACATTGGAGTATAGTGGCGTATTATACGGCCTAGTGAATCATAGTAGAAGCGTTGATCATGGCCACGGAAGTCATAGCTTCTTGTAAGCCTGCCCATGTGGTCGAAGTAGCTACGGGCGGTGTAACCCAAGATGTTGGTTAAATGGGTTATGCCATGGATACTATGGGTAAAGCGGTTGTCTAAGCCTAGGGACTGTTCGCGGGTAATGCGGCCTATGATATCGTGGCTGTAGGTGATAACACGCCCGCCAACAGTGCCTTCCATGCTTTGTCTGCCATAGCGGTCAAGCTGCACGAAGGTAACAATGCTTGGTGCGCCAGCCCAGTCTTGACCGTGCCTGGTTGTTACTATACGTGAGTTGCCATGACTGCCATATACATCGTGATAGCGGGTTGTTGTATGGCTTAATACATGGCCGGAGGTGGGCCAGGACGCGCTGTAGACTGTTGTAGATGTTACACGGTCGAAGACGTCGTAAGTGAAGACGGTGTTATTGGAAGACGTTTCGCCTTGTGCATTTGTAGTGCTGACCAGCCTCATACGGGTGTCGAAGGTGTTGGTTAGTATTTCGCTTCTTCCGCCGCCAAAGAGGAAATCATTTTTTTGATCAACCCCGCAGCAGTATCGGCAGAAGCGTTGCGCATAGCCGGGCGTGACATTTAGCAAGTTTCCTAGTGGGTCATGTTCGTAGCGATAAACCGCGCCAAGCACCGTGCGGTGGTACATAATATTATAGTAATCGTTATAGGTGAAAGCCTCAACCCCACCATCTGGGTGGTTTATCCTGGTTATGCGCCCAATGGTGTCATACTCCCAGGTGGTGGCATAACCATTTGGGTCTGTTGCGGCTATTGTGCGCCCCATTGCATCGAATAGGAAATGGGTACGGGACATGCCGCCGCCATCGGCTAGATTGCCATAGAAATCTCTTATACCGCGGACTGTTATCGTACTTGGGAGCGTAAACCCGCCTATATGGGTGAAATAGGTTGTGATGAAGTTGTTATAGTCAAAGACCTCCGGAAAGGCTCTTGACTCGATTACATTACCAAAGGGGTCATGGACAAACTCTGTACGGGACAGCCACACACCGCGCTCTGCTATGGTTGAGCGGGTTATTCGCTTGCCTTGGTCGCAGAAGTAGTTGCGCTCGTCTATCTCTGTTTCCTGGTCTGTCCAGAAGAGTCGACGGTGTAGTAGGCCGAAGCGGTTGTCGTAGTAGAATCTTGTCCAGTAGTGCCAGATATCGTGGCCGTGGGCTTTGGGGCTCAAGGCTCTGGTTACTTGACCATAGCGGTTGTATTCGAAACGTTGGATTGTTTCTCTTGTATTGCCGCTGTATGATTCACTTAGCCAGATAAAATAAGGTAGCCTATTATCATTGTGCCTAATGAATTGTGCCGAACTTGCCCCTTGGGTACCCGGTGGGGTGTTAATGGTTCGAAACTCGTTAAGATGGCGGCTGTTGAATGTGTATTCTGTTACTACGCCGTTGTTTTGTGTGATTATAACGGCGTATATAAAGCGGTTCTCTCCATCTGGATAGTCAACCGGACGGTCGATATTGCCGTTAAAGCGTCCGCTGGCACACCATCGTCCGGTATGGTCGCCTAGATAGCTAATATCTGTGCGTAGATACTCCCTGCCATTA
>Ga0123355_10007455_pt1 | contig 16397 bp, 14 predicted proteins | sample TergutEmb28metaG_3_FD_89872 | JGI IMG/M metagenome (GOLD analysis project Ga0123355, IMG submission 89872) | Embiratermes neotenicus P1 segment gut microbial communities from Petit-Saut dam, French Guiana - Emb289 P1 | ecosystem: Host-associated > Arthropoda: Insects > Digestive system > Gut ...
CGAGATAAGAACAAGAGTCCAGAGAGGAAAGGACATTATGGACACAATAAATATGAAAAAATTAATATGGTATGGACATGTCCAAAGAATGCCGGATGAACGATGGCCCAAGAGGATGTTGGACTGAATCCCAAATAAAAGAAGGAAAAGAGGAAGACCAAGAAGAGCCTGAAGACAGAATATACAAACAGAGATGGAATGGAGAGATCTGCATAGTGGAGATTGGGAAAATAGAAAATTATGGAATGCAGGATGCGGAAAACGGCGACAGCTGTAAAAAAACCCGCTTTATATATAAAAAAAGTAACGTGTTGCAGAGTAGCATTAACGTAAGTAGAACAGGTCCCTTAGGGCTACAAGAGGTTGACACTCCCAATATTCCAAAATTTCAAGACAATCGACACCTGAAGGTTACAAGGTTGTCAGCCCTAGGCACCGGCCACCTTTATCCCCCAGGAGAGACCCCTGTCATTTCTGTTAAAGGCTGAGCCGATCCAAGGGTCACAGTGTGACCAGAAGGGTTGTCAATTACACCATCGGGAATCGAACCCGCGACCTTCCGGCTGATAGCGCAGTGCCTCAACCGAATGCGCCACCGCATACCCCAACATTAACGTAATGAACCACAATTATCACATCAACACCATATTCCGTAACTTCTTGTCACTCTCGAATACACTCAGACTCGTCACTCCTGGCCAATATACTTAAAAAGCCGATATTTCACTAACCCGAATACATCACACTCGACAATACTCGCCACGAGCACAAACGGACATGCGGGTGGGGGGAAGGGCCACAAAATCGCGCTCTAGGGCCACATCACGTCAAAGGTGAGAGGGAACATGATCATGACGACACGCAATGTCACGAATTGTCGGAAAAAAAAACACACACACACACAAACACGCGCGCGCGCGCGCGCGCGCGCACGCACACACACATCCGGATATGGCTTTGGTCCTTTCGTTGGTTGGTTGTTCGGTTGTCTGCTGTTCACGTATTTCCCGCAACAGAACACCATAAATCCTGCGCACTAGCATTACCAACATGACAAACACAACTCACGACAAATACATTTCCTTCTTTTTCGAAGTGCAGCGCAAGCTGACGTATTCGTGACGTAAACACGTCTTGCAATGTCATATTATTCATTCCGTGCATTACGAATTAAATTACAAACTCAATCAGCACCAGCAAATGAACTGAAAACTGCACATTTGGTAAGTATGACTATCACAAATCCATTTTATGGCTGCATGTTTTAACAGTATTGGTGTAAGCTCCCTGAAGATGGCGACTGCGCCGAAACATGTCGGAGCAAATTAAGAATACATAATATAAAAATCAGCGCATTTGTTGGTGCTGACTGCATTTGTAATTTAACGTCCTGTATCGTTAGAAAATTCTTCTAGCAACGAAGAGAACTCAAAGATCGGGCCATAGCAGCTGAAACAGCCTCCTTACGTAAATACCACCCAAACTACTGACCCAACGACAGAGCTTCACACAGAATACGCGAATCTTCAGCAGCACCGCTGTTGGAAACTCAGGTATCATCACGGTCAAATAAATGAACGACTCAAGTAAACCTGGCAGGAGAACCACGCTGAGGATGGAAAATCCAGTACAACCGTCACTTCAAATTGCCACTAAAATGCAATTCAATTGGCGTAAAATCGCCGCGTTTCACACAAACACATTAGAAACACAAAACATGTTTCTGAAGTGTTTGTGTGGAAAGTGGACACAACGCCAATCATTACTAGGTGGCAGGCTGTATTTAATTTCCGGTTTTGGTGAACGTCCACATATTATTGGGTGGCTACTGCTAACGGAGAGTCGATTACCTCTCTAAAGACTAACACTAACCTTAATTATATTTAAAGATTCATACCGTACCGCGCAGTAAACACACTAGGTCTCAGTTATACAGCGTGATCAAAAAGTTTCTGTGCACCTGACTTCTGTATTGTAATCATCAGGTGCACAGAGACTTTTTGATCACCCTGTACAAACCAGTCAGTTAATGCTATATAGGGACATAATCGCTGTTTGTTATGAGATCCACACAAAACACGTAAACACATTGTGTGAGCATAACGGAAAATTTATTATGCGCGTTAGTCAAACTGCGGAACACGACTACTAGCTTCGCCATGTCTGTCTGTACGCCCGCACTTCCTCATTAAACAACTCGGCTCTCACTGGGCGTAATTTCATGAAATTTGACAGAGTATTTTTTTTTTAAATCTGTCGAGAAAATCCAAGTTTCATTAAAATCTGACAGGAATAATGGGTACTTTACATGACGACCTACGTACATTTATGATTGTATCTCACTACATTCTTCTTAGAATGAGAAATAGGGTTATTTCAGACAAGTTGTAGAGAAAGTCAAAACACACATTTTATGTTCGATAACTTCTTTTCCCCCTAAATCGTGCCGTTTACGAGATGTGGAAAAATATGGTAGAGCCAGACAGGACACAGATGACAATATGGCGCATGCGCACTGCATGCTGGGTAACTAAGGATACAGACACACATTCATAATACGTAATAATCATCGCTTTTCCACGGCAACAGGGGTTACGCGAACGCGCCTTAAGTGTCGTTTATAACTACAATTCCTGTCTTCTTTGTGTTAAGCCTGGCGATGCAGAAACTAACCGCTGGGGTTTAAAGGGTTAAATGCAATTAGAAGTGGTGGTGACAATGTAACAGCAGAGCACTCTACCTGGTGAGGAGCAGAGCCGTGTCGTGGTGATACGGGCTGCTGTCGTCCAGGACGTTGACAGAACTCTGCCATTCGCAGAACTTGCGAAGCATCTCGGCTGCCGAAATTCCGTCGTGGTTCGTATCCCTTCGCCTGTTATCTCTTATAACGAACTCCATCTCCTGAAATAACCCGTCGTCTAGAGATCTGCACAAACCCCACACAACGGACAATTTTAACCCTCATCTTCCGGCCTTTATATCCCATTGTAGCTGCTGACGGCCGTATTTACTCTCATTTTAAATGCCCTTTCCTGTATATGAGTGGGGCGTTCCTTTCGTCCATAAAGCGTTACTGTAAACATGAGATGAGCGACCCATTTGGCCAATACATATCAAATCGGTCAGGACTGAGTCTAACAAAAGAATCTGTTAGTTATATTACTACAGATATATGAGTAGTTGATTGGTTGGTTGTTAGGTAGGTGGGAGGTATGCAGCTAGGTAGGTAGGTAGTTGTACAGCCATCACACAAGAAGATTAAACGATATTCCATATCATATAATAAACTCAAATACAGGCCCTTGCTAAGCTCAGCTCTGCTCTGTAAGACACAGTTCACCATTATCCTCAAACCTGCATGGACAAAAATAGAATGAGAAGATGAATATTACAGCAGGAAGAGAAGATAAAGAATGACGAATTAGGAAAACTTAAAAAGAAACAAGAAAAATAGAACATTTATATAAAAAACAGATGATGTATAAAAATCATTTTAATGTCGGTAATGATAATTATGTAATGATTTTTGTCAGACCATCAGCAATTTCTAAGGAGCGTCGAATTTCGCGTCGCCCAGGTTGCCGCCCTGCATTGGCTGCTCGGCTCGCAGCCTGGTCTGAAAAGATGAGCCCGTAAATCGTACGTTACATCTGCAAGTTTCTTCATACGTTTTCATATTCCGTTACGAATTATCTTTTAGCCTTCCTTACCTGAAGTATCTCCACTTTTACTACAGCCACAGACACCGGATTTCCGACGGAAGCGTCCTTATAAATCTGAGCCACCTGAAAAGAAGTGCCATGTAATACGGAATAGCACCAACAAATTTCCATAAACCCATTCCTTAGACGCTAGAAGCTTGAGGTAAACACACGATTCATATTCATTTCAACACAATGAAGCCTGATGTGTGATGTGAAATGTAGTGATGTGGAGTGAACTGACGTGATTTATGTGAAGTGATTTTGTTGTGAAGTGAAGTGAAGTGAAGTGAAGTGAGTTACGTTGAAGTTCTTAGGAACAAAAGTAACATGCACATTACGGTGACCTTATATTGAGGGTACTTGATTGTACTGGGACTCTTTCATTTGGTGTGTACCTGGTACTGTGGTTGTTTTAACTTGTTTTGTAATGTGTGGGTGTGTGTGTGTGTATGTATAGGTGTAATGACAAATGTGTGGGTGTTTTGGTAATATGTGTACTTGTATTTACTGTGGTTTGTATCGTTTGTACTGTGTTTTTGTATTGTTTCGTTTATATACATTTATTCTTATTTGTTGCTAATGTAAGGACTACTGCTGAGTGAAAACTCAATTGCAGTAAATAATAATAATAATAATAATAATAATAATAATAGAAAGATGTCCGTCCAAAAAGTTCCCGGACTGATTAAATAAAACACCGTCTGTCCCAGATAAATTATATTAAACAGTATCCTACAATAAGGGCATATCCAATAGCGATTAAGCTAGTGTGATTTCTACTACTGCTGTTGCTGCTGCTACTGACATAAGGGACATTCAGGAAGTACAGTTCTGCAGTCAGTATCGTCTATCTGAAACAATTATTTTATTTTTCCAACCATTCACCCTACAGTCCTGACCTCGTCCTGATGGAATGTAATTTGTTTGTGCTGCTGAAGCAACACTTGAAAGGTCGCAATTCCACAATAATGAGGAAGTACAAATGGCTATTCACTAATGGTTTCGAACGAAACAGCCCAACTTGCACCATGACGTAATTTTTAAACTCATGCTACGGTGCGACAAATGCATCAGTGTCCGGGCATTATGCTGAGAAATAATGACAACTCTGAAGAATAAATAAGCTACACTTAACGGTGTAATGACTTCTCATTTAATGTTTATGTTACAGGGAACCTGACTCATTGAACATCCTTCACGGTACTACAGCTGCCCCCCTACCCCCAGCACCATCACCACCATATCCCAACCACGGCCAACGGTTATCTGGCTATAAGTCTGCCTGAAAAACACCAGTGTGGAATGTACAAAGTAGTTCGTTCAGCACCATACGGGCATTCGCCGTTCTTTGGATATAACAAGATCAATTACAATTTTAAGAGCAGCAGCAGCAGCAGCAGCAACAACAACAACAATAATAATAATAATAATCTCACAATCGACATCAACGTGAGGATGTAATGGTAGAGACTGTCTCCATGATATTCCGCCATTTTCTTGTCGGCAACCACCATGATTTCGATGAACCGTTCCTGGGAATATGATCGTTTTCGTCTCTTTGGCTTATTAATTTCAGAATCGTAGTGATATTCATCATTCAGAGATCGTTTTGAATGCCTCCTTTTTGGGTCTTCTCCTTCTCCAACGTACTGTTCTTCAGCGTGCGTTCGGTTTACCAACATGGCTGCGGTGGCAAGTAAGTCGTCACCAGGATCTGAAAATAAACAGTAACCACTGATATATAACCAGTAACATTAACCCTTTAAGGACGAAACTGTATCCGTCTCTTTTACTCAAGACCCAGTTCCTACCGCGCAATATACACTCTCTGCCTCGGTTATAAACACCGTTAAGTTAATGCTGTAAAGAGAAATAATCGCTGTTTGTTCTGAGATCACACGCAAAACACATAAATGCATTGTGGGCTGAACACACAATTTCTGAAGGCTGGTGGTAGATAAAGTAAGTCTCAGGCTTTCAAAGGTTAATACCTCACCAGTAACATTAATATATAACCAAAAAAACTAGCATATAACCAGAAACACTAATATATAACCATTAACACTGGCACAAAACCAGCAACAACTAAGCAGTGATCATACGTAAAGCAAAAAGGTAAAGCAATCCCTGTGCAGGTCTGGACAGGCCCTGAGGGTTCCAGAAGGTTCAGGCTCTCAGATTTCAGGACAATCGGTACCTAAAGGTGATAAGGTTTTGAGCCCTACGCACCGGCCACCTTTACTACCTGGAAATGTTCTTGGTACTCATTTCTGTTAGAAGCTGGGTCGACCCCTGGGCCATAGTGCGGCCGGAAGGATTATGTCAATGAAAAATTCCAGTGATTCCATCGAGAATAGAACCCACGACCTTCCGGCTTGTAGAGCAGTGCCTCAACCAACTACGCCACTGCGTGCTAGATATGTAACCAATAACACTAATACGTAACTATAACACTAATATACAAACAGTCACACTAACATCTAACTCACGATATTAATACGTAACCAGTAACGCTAATACGTAACAATTAACACTAGTATGTGGCAAGTAATACTAATATGTGACCAGTAACACTAATATGTATCCAGTAATATTAATATGTAATAAGTAACACTAATATGTAACCGGAAACACTATTATGTAAAAATAACATTAATAAGTGACCAGAAACACTAATACGTAACCAGAAACTCTAATATTTAATCAGAAACACTAATATGTAAAAACATTAATAAGTGACCAGAAACACTAATACGTAACCAGAAACTCTAATATTTAATCAGAAACACTAATATGTAAAAACATTAATATGTGACCAGAAACACTAATACGTAGCCAGAAACACTAATTTGTAACCGGTAACCTTAATATGTAACCATTAATACTAATATGTAAGAAGTAACATTAATATGCAACAAGTAAGGCTAATATGTAAACAGTAACACTAATACGTAACCAGCAACACTAATATGTAACAATTAACACTAATGTAACCGGTAACACTAATATGTAACCAGTAACACTCATAAATTACCAGCAAGACTAATATGTAACCACCAACACTAATATGTAACCAGTAACACTAATACGTAACCAGCAACACTACTATATAACACTAATGTAACTAGTAACAATAATACGTAAGCAGCAATACTAATATGTAACAATTAACACTAATGTAACCAGTAACACTAATATGTAACCAGCAAAATTAATATGTAACCACCAACACTAACGTGTAAGCAGTAACACTAAAATGTAACAAGTACCACTAACATGTAATAAGTAACAGTAATAACGTTTCTGGGACTAGGAATAACGATGTGAGCTGTCAAGACAGCCTTGCACAGCGCAGCACAGCCCGCGTGTTGATCCTGTTGATCCGTCGTCACTTTATTCATTCATCACAGCCAATGAACTGCAAACGGTTAAACTTTAGGAATCTCATGAATTGGAATGCATGTGGATTGAAAGTGCAGTGCCCTGTTTCAGGCCACTTCTGGCTCTCTCCACTTCACGCGAACAACCTATTAATAAACATCCGCCTTAATTTGTTTAAGCAATTAATTGCCATTTGCTCTGTGTGTCAGCAAGTCCCGTAGCATAATCTTCAGGCTGCACTGTCATCCTCCCTCCCTCCCACCCTCCTAAAAAGCCAGTCATCGCTGAACTGCTGCTTGTCACAAGCAACAATAACCATCAGTATGAATTTTATGACACAATATCCTGTCTTTTTTTTTTTTACTTCTAAGCACTCGATTATTTTCACAACAATCCATTTGAACTTATGAAGACGAAAATTAAGCTGTACTTAAAGACCCAGTCCGTACCGCGCAGTAAACATTCTCCGTCTCGGTTATAAAAACCAGTCAGTTAATGCTGTATAGAGAAATAATCGCTGTTCGTTCTCAGATCCATACAGAACACATAAATACTCTGTGTGGACAGAACGTGGAATTTGTTAATGTTAAACTTGGTGGGACATATGGTAACCAGTGGGCATTAAACAATTACAACTATGGCTACATTTAGGCTTAACCTTTTGGCGCCGGAATTGTTTTTTTTTTTAATTTTAGCACACCTGTATATAAAATGTGAATAATACAGAACCAAATACGTTAGAATAATGAAACAAACTGCATTTTGAAGACAAAAAACGGAGAGTATATACTATGCTTAAAATATTCAGTACCTATATTTGTTGAATACATATATAAAATGCAACGTTTAGAAGTTAGCGGTGCGGTACGACCCCTCGATAGGGGTCCTTAGGCGTCAAAGGGTTAATGCAGTCTATATGCACTAATACTTACGCCAAGACAGGACCAGATGTTAGTATTATAATAAACTGGATTTATGAGGATGTGGGCTGGATTAAACTGACTCAGGATAAGGACTAGTGGCCGGAGCTTATGGACGCTTTAATGCCATGTCGATAATCTCTTGCCCAACTGGAAGACAGCTGACAACTCAAATAGGACTGCCCTACTCTATGGAGTGGCTAAACCAGTTATCTTTTGTCGTGTCCCCGATGAGGCAGCTGTCAAGGGAAGTACCGTCGAACGCAGGTATTCTATGTGCTAAAGCTGCCGTGCTTCGGGACACGACAAAAGAGGCATTCTCTATTGCTGACGTATCATCTCTGGTAACTGTATCACTAATTACTAGAGTGTGTGTGCTATTTAAGGATACCCTTTAATTGCCAAGCTGATATAACGTCTGTGCTCTATATGTATGATGCTGTCAGGGGAAAACAGGAGCACTGGGCGAAATACACTGTACTGACAGGGACAAACCGAAGTACTCGATGAAAACCCAGCCCCATTGCCATTTTGTCCACCACGAATCCCACATGGACCGGCCTGGAATAGATTCCGGTCCTCCGTGGTTAGTAGCAGGCGACCAACCGCCTCAGCCCTGGCACGGACAGTGCCAGCGACTGATTGCTAGAGCCATGGGACGGCCAAAGCCGGCGATTGACCGCCTGAGCTATGGCACGATCAATGCTGGCGACTGACCGCCTGACCCATGACACGGCCAATGCCGACGACTGACCGCCTGAGCCATCGCACGACAGGTTAATTATTGGACAAAAACTGTACTGTATGAAATAGTTTTCCAGATACTCTCCCCTTTTGTAACGCAAATGGCAATGTACTGCCCGACACATGTCTCTTGAGAATACAACAGATAACTCACACATCAGCCGCAACCACTAAAACAGGGTCTCGAAAGACGGACTTCTGACGACAGGAACATTCGTGTCGTATGTAGATACGTAAGACACTGCAGACATAGAAGATACGACACTTTTGTCGTAACCTGTCACTTCGCACTTAGGACAGCCTATAAGGAATAAAAATGTGTATCTTGACCTCGTTTTGATTACGTCACCAGCGCTGAAACGCTCATTGCATGACGGCTCCGTACGGTCATTCATTTCACACTGAGACAGGGTTCATTTCTGTTAACCCTAGTCTGGACATGTGAGGCATTGCAAAGTTCATTGTCATAGGCCTGCTAAAGTATGATTCACTACGCTGCGTTCCGTCCCTTTCACATCTGCATGACCTCTGTGTACAATCAGGTCTTTTGGGTCCAATAAAGAGTCCGTATCACATTAAAAGCTGACTGCCATTTTTACCTGTCGTTACACGCACTACCTAAGGAACCGAAGATGCCGTTCCTCCGAAAGGACGCCACCCCGACACATCATCATATCCCAGAAGACACGTAGTTTCATCATGGGCCGCATAACGACGTTTCGGTCAACGACGGGTCGCACATACGACGGTGGTCCCATAAGATTATAATATTATAATATAACATTATAATACCATTGTGTTACGATTGCCTACAGTATTCAGCACAGTAACATGCTGTACAGGTTTGTAGCCTAGGAGCAATAGGCTATACCATATAGCCTAGGTATGTAGTAGGCTAAACTATCTAGGTTTGTGTAAGTACACTCTATGACGTTCGCACAACGACGAAATCGCCTAACGACGTCTTTCTCAGAACGTATCCCCTTCGTTAAGCGACAAGACCTTACTGTGAGACCCTCGAACTGCGCACGTCAGCACTCTACCTCCATGTACTGCAGGTACGGTAAAGTAAAGTTTCCCTTCCATGCCATGAAACATATAGAAGGAGCAGAGGTATGGCTCCACTAATTCTTCAACTCGGTACGACATGGAGGTGAGTGGTCAGCTTCACGATCCCTGCCGCTATACCCCCGGGAAGGAACACCGGCACTCATCGAATGGGAGGCTGGGTGGGCCCCAGAGCCGGTCTGGACGGTTTTAGAGAACATACAATAAGATATATTTTCCCTGCCTGGATCCGAACCCCAGGATCGTCCAGCCCATAGCTTAGTCGCTATACCAACTACACCATTTTGAAGATTTCGGATTCATTCCGAGACATATTTACCTAATTTTATATTTATGGTTCCGGGCATCGCTGATCTATATTAATGATTGTCCAACGAGATGCAACACAAAACAGTCTATTTATTATTCTGCAAGTTCACTCTACATGTTTTGGGTGTCAACGACACCCATCATGAGTATACAGAACTGTAACTACAGCCTCCGGTACTGTGCAGCTACTTCCCTCCACCGTGGCCAAGCTAGCTTGGCCACGGTGGAGGGAAGTAGCTGCACAAAAATATGACCAGTACCGGAGGCTGTAGTTACAGTTTTGTGTACTCCTGATGATGGGTGTGGTTGACACCCGAAACATGTAGAGTGAACATGCAGAATAATAAATAGACTGCTTTGTGTTGCATCTCGTTGGACAATTATTAATATACATTCCCCAAACGTTTTTAATGCAAAGCACAATCGACAAACTGAATACAGAAACTGTGAGTTATGCGAGGCGTTGGCTTCGAATATTATATTCGGGTAGACAGATACGTTTCTCAGGAAATTGATACATCTGTCGTCAGGACATAAGAACGGGCCGTGTCGGAACGACCAGGTCCAGGGCCGGAAAGAAGGGCGGACCAAACCGGGCAGCCACCCGGACCGCCACGTCGCTGGAATAATCAGAAATACGTTGCTAGTAAACTCAGGTTTGCATAGGCGAAAGAATTTCGCCGAAAATTATCCGCAGTTTCGGCACGCGCCCTCAAAAATTTTCGCCAGCCCTGTACTAAGTTGAAAAGAATATCAGTTTCAAGTGGAGCCAAATTATTTGCCCGCCCGGGGCGCCAACATGTATCGGGCCGGCCCTGACCAGGACCTTCTGTGAGCTGCGATCTATCCTGTTTCCAGAACGACGTGGACAAAGTGTAAATTCTACTGGGATGTGACATGGCGTAACTCGCTATTTGGTTCTCGACATTTCGTGAGTGTAGTGGCCTCATCTTCCAGTGTCATAAAGTCCTAGAACAATTTTTGTGGGACCCGAATTAATAGCAGGAGCCGGGGGGAGGGGGAGGGGAGGCGCAGTCGGTACAGCGAGTTTGCTACGAGCTGGACGGTCCAAGTTTCGTATCCCGGTAGAAGCAAGATATTTTTCTCTCCTCCAAAGCATACACAATGGAACTGGGGCCCATCCAGCCTCCTACTGCATGTAAACAGGCCGGTGCGCGAGGTTTACCAGTCATCTCCATCTAGTGCCGAGGTTAAGAATGAACGGAGCGAACCTGTACACGCCCCCCATATGCTGTCATGGCGTGCATAAGGAAAATTTTACCTTTTTTACCCCTACCTGGATTGATAACGGTACAGTGAGTTCTTGGAAGTACGCTTCACTTCGCTAAAAGGCTGTCTGCCCATCACATTGCGATAGCATCAAACCGGAGGGTTCGACTGTCGCGGCGGACGATGTTGCAATTCCGACACATGCAGGTGACCCCCATTCTGATCCCCGTCTCAGAACACGAAGAAGGCCGTAAATATGAGCCAATGGTCGCTGGATGATGTCGGACCACAGCCTGTGGGAAAGTTCAGGACCCTGACACAGGGCACATCGATGGCATACTCGAAGTTTCACGGACTCCACTGAGAATGTCAGACCGGGAACTGTATGTTCAGGAAGAGGTTGAATAAGCCCAATGACGGTCCGACCACAGCAGGAACGATGTGCCGCAAGGTCCTACAGGTCATTGCCGAACTCCCTGTCCTTCCAGCCGACAAGGGAACAGACAGCGACGGTAGACTACACTGGTGGAATCGGCGTACAAGACATTAACCAAAGACTGGTGACGTATATGGTTACCGTACTATGCACATACTTGCAGTATATATACATACATACATATACATATATATATATACACACACACGCGCACATATACATACATACAGACACTGCACGTGTCTGGTTAGTCATATGTGTGTGTGCGCATGTATATATATATATATATATATATATATACACTGCACGTGTCTGGTTACCGTATATGCACATACTTCCCTGTCACATATGTGTGTGTGCACACACACACACACACACTGCACGTGTCTGATTTCCGTAATATACACACAGTACGTGTCTTGTTACGGCAATTAACATATACACACTGCACGTGTCTGCTTACCGTACTACGCACATACTTCCTGTGTCAATTATACACACACTGCACGCGTCTGTTTACCGTAATATTCACATACTACACGTGTCTCTTTACCGTAATATTCACATACTACACGTGTCTGGTTATGGTAATTAAAATATACGTACTGCACGTGTCTAGTTACGGTAATTAATATATACACACTACACATGTCTGGTTACCATACTATGCACACAGTTCCTGTGTCAATTACATACACACTGCACGTGTCTGTTTACCGTAATATTCACATACTACACGTGTCTGGTTATGGGAATTAATATATACACACTGCACGCATTTGGTTACCGTAATACGTACATACTGCATGTTTCTGGTTACTATACATGTATGTAAGGTCTCCACGTAACCACACGGTATCTTCTTCAAAGCAAGAAACAGTGACACATGTCACATATCCGACAGTGACCTTGGTATAGTCATTCACACTAGGTCAATGCCGCTTTTCTGCAGGCCGTATCTATAAGCATGCTGAGCATTTATCAACATCAGATTATGCAACCGACGGACCTTCTTAGGCACTGAAGTGAAAGAAGCACCTCTCCACTCTAGCACAGTTTAACGTACGCAAAACTAGCGTAATGTGGAGTCGGTACATGCAGACTATTCCCGACGTTTCGGAGGTTTCTGCAGTCCCCATCTTCAAGGCGAAATTAGTACAAAACCGGAGTGAAAGCGTGACAGCACACACAACAGTGCATACCGTGTACCAAGAAACGTCTGTCAAAATTAGAGTTACTATGCCATCAGATCATGGAACACTGTACCACGAGCATGGATCCAACCTTGAACCGCTCGCATAACTACGTGATGGAAATTTAGAAAACACGGGAGACACAAATGACACAGTAAGCCTGTTGTAAAGTAAGGTAAAGTGCACCCTTGTACAGGCATTGAGGCTCTGTACAGGCCGTACGGCCCATAGGGGGCGTAGAGGTGTACCTCTACTCTTTCTTGACCACGGCACTAGAAGAGGGTTAGGGGTCAGCGTCACACCCCGGCCGCTCTTTACCCCCGGGAAAGACACGGTACCCATTGTACGGGAGGCTGGGTGGACCCCAGGGCCGGTCTGGACAGGTGCGGAAAATCTCGCCCTCCACCGGGATTCGATCTCCGGACCGTCCAGCCCGTAGCCAGTCGCTATACCGATTAAGCTACCGGGCCCACAAGCCTGTTGTACTTGCACTTCAATATCAGTGTGGAAGTAACAACACTTTACCGACGGAAGATAACTGCAAATAAATGTGCATCCACTTCGTTTTGCCGGGTTAAGATGAGAGCTGAGTTCCGCAGACATATCCTCTGCGCTCCTTGAACAAGGTAAAGGTAAAGGTAACCCTAGACCAGGTCATGAAGGTCCACAGCGCAGTAGAGGTATAGCTCTACTCATTTTTCAACCTAGATGGGGTGGGTGGTCAGCGCCACGCTCCGGCCGCTTTATCAAGTGAAACAGACCCTGTACCCATTGTATAGGAGGCTGGGTGGGCCCCAGAACCGGTCTGGACGGATGAGGAAAATCTCGTCCCTATCGAGATTCGATCCCCGGACCGTCCAGCCTGCAGTGAGTCGCTATACCGGCTGAGCTATCTCCTTGCACGAGGAACTCGTACGTACACGAAGTTAATATCCAACTGTCAGTTTGTTTCATCTCTAACGTCGCTGAACAATTCGGACTACATTTTGTACAGGAGGGCGAATTTTACCTTGTTTCATAAGGGTAAAATTCCCTGTGTCGTCAGCAGTATGGCGCGCAGCGCAGCACACATAGAATGTGTTGTTTGTCATTCCAAGCATATTAAAATGAGAAACAGTTGCTTCCAGGATGGCTCCTAGTTGAGCTGCCTAGCCAACTAACTTCGTGCAGTAGACTACTCCTCGTGAAGCTGACAGTTCCTCAGCTATTCAAGAAATTCCCCGCACCGTATAACCCGAATGCTCAGTACCGCATTCGCAACAGCCCACCACTCGTCTCTGTCTTCAGTCAGACCGATTCAGTCCAAAACCCCATCCTATCTAAGATCCATTGTAATATTATGCCCCCAGCTACCACTATGTCTACCAAGTTATCTGTTTCCGTCAGGTTCCCCAACAAAACCTACATGTACTCGTCTTCTACCCCATACGCGCCACATGTCCCGCCCATCCTATCCTCCTTGATTTCATCACCCGAGCAACACATGATGAGGAGCAGAAAGCATGAAGCTCCTCATTATGCAGTTTTCTCCAATCACCAAATACTTTCCCCCTATTCTCGAAAAACCCTCTGCCTATGTTCCTCCCTTAACGTGAATTATCAACCTTACAGGCGGAACCTATAGGTGTGTGCATTCATGAACGGGCGAATCGAACGCCTTCACGCAACAGCGAAATTTTTGTAAAGTTCTGACAACGGCATATCACGTTTACGGCAACTTTAAGGACTTCATAAAAATGCCATTACTTCTAATGCATTTGACGAAAGAAAAAGTTCATAAAGTTATAAGAGTTCAGAAGTAACATTCTCCTACCACACTTAATCACACGACGGAAGCTTCAATGTAGCCTGGCATTGTACCGCGGCTCTTCCTTACCTTCACACCTGCTGGTTGCAACTGCACACTAAGCGATACAAAACCCAACAACCTTGTTGCGGCTTCCTTCAGCACTGGCATGAATGGACTAGCAGAGTCTAACACACATCCAAAGCCATAAAATTTTAATTCCCGTTCACTGCTTGATCTCACACTTACGATAAAATGAACAAAGTTTATGGCTCTATTTTCATGTACTGTCTTTACATCAATGAGCAATCAGCCGTCTTGAGATACATTTCTAGACATCCATTTAAACTAAACCTTTCACAAAACGACAGCAATGAATCAGGATTACGGACAATTTAAAGCAAGAGTACCTAACACTAAAGCATTTACACTAATTACTACTGCTGAGAGTAAACATCTTACCTAGGGAACAAGTGGAACTTCTTATGCATGCCATTTCTGTAGTTCTTGGCTAACATTAAGAGGCAGTGTTGAGTGATTTCACAATTTGAGACGTAAACACAGAATGAGGATGTTCGAGAATAGGGTGCTGAGGGAGATATTTGGGCCTAAGACGGACGAGGTAACAGGAGACTGGATAAAATCGCGTAATGAGGGGCTTAATGATACGTACTCTTCGAAAATGTTATTAGGGTTAGGGAATCGAGTGGGATGGGATGCGAGGGGCACGCGACACTTAAAAGGGGTGAACAGAATTGCATACAGAGTTTTGGTCGGGAACCTGATGGGAAGAGATAGCTTGGAAAATCCAGGAGTAGACGGGAATATAATAAATAAATTTTAAAGGTATGCGTTGGGATGGTAAGGTGTGGATAAATCTGGCTCATGGTAGGTAGTAATGGGTGGGATCCAGTGAAATTTCTGGTTTTATAAAACGCGGAGAATTTCTTGAAAAGCTGAGAAACTATTAGTTTTTGAATACCCATAATCAAAACTAATCAAGATTAGCCAGCAGCAGAGGCTTTAGACTTGCTACCGCTTGATCCACTTTTGCAGTGAGACAATGGACCTTGTATTAAAAAACTCCGGTTTTGTTACTGTGGTGGTCAGGTGTTTGGCCGCGGGACATTGATCGTGCCTAAGTATCTCCTTGTGTTTGAAAGAACGGAAAGGGAGACTCGAGACATTCAGTCTCCAAGTTACAAACACACGAACTTCATAAAATACGGAAAAGAAGTGTCTCTAGTGAATTATGTAATCTTTCAAAGCCCAGAGGTTACTTCATGTACCACCAGGTTTAACATAAAAAAATTCTACGTTCTGCCCACACAGCGTATTTATCCGGGGTGCTGATAAGTCCTTAGCCCCACCCTGGAAGGAAACAAGCTACAGCGACCAAGACTTACAACAGTACACCAAGACTAACGGCGTACAAACAACAGGAATATATTCCTGTTGATTGTACGCCATACGTCTTCGTATACTGTTGTTAAGTCTTGGTCGCTGTAGCTTGTTTCCTTCCAGGGTCGGGGTAAGTACTTATCAGCAACGCTGTATGTGTTCTGTATGGATCTCAGGGGGGGGGGGGGGAAAAATATTATTTCCCCAATATGATTTAATGGGCCG
>Ga0123355_10007456_pt1 | contig 16394 bp, 13 predicted proteins | sample TergutEmb28metaG_3_FD_89872 | JGI IMG/M metagenome (GOLD analysis project Ga0123355, IMG submission 89872) | Embiratermes neotenicus P1 segment gut microbial communities from Petit-Saut dam, French Guiana - Emb289 P1 | ecosystem: Host-associated > Arthropoda: Insects > Digestive system > Gut ...
ACGCATGCGCACTAAGGTTCAAGGTCGGCTCATGCAAGCGCGCTAGATTATAATCCATCAGGTGTTCGCATAAAAAAATACGGTCGGATACTTTTCTAACAGACCTCGTATATATATATATACGTATATAAGTTTTTCAGAGGCCTGTTTGTTGGAAATATAAAACTTACAGATGCGGTTCAAAAATTACATTCAATGCCAATGGCTGCGGACCACCAACGATTCGTTCGTGGGTCGTAGGCTAGGAGGAGCTGCTCCAAGACGTGAATGCAGAGCGTAAAAAGGTAAAGGTAAAGGTAAAGGTAAAGGTAAAGCAGTCCCATTACTAGGCCTGGAGTGGCCCAGAGTGTTCCAGGAAGTTAAGGTTCCCAGATTTCGTGACAACGGCACAGGATGGTGGTAGGTTGTCAGTCTTACGCACCGGCCGCTTTTACCCCCAGGAAATGCTCGTCGTACTCATTTCTGTTAGAGGCTGAGTGCGATCGGCAGGATTTTTATGTCAATGAAAAATCCACTGACACCAGCTGGGATCGAACCAGAGACCTTCCGATTTGAAGCACAGCACCTTAAGAATGGAGAGGGTACGTACTCTTCGGAATTACCAGATGTAATCTCCGTTCTGTTTGCACAAAGAGAAGAGGTAACCCCTGAAATGTAGGCAGAACAGGCCTGATAACCGGTGTGAACAAAGATTGCCAATAGAAACACATGTGCCCCTGTCAGAAATCGAAGTCGGTGACTTGTGACTTTGGTGTCAAAAGTGCAACAATACATCTATGGTCGTGGCCAGTAGAGCGACCAAATCCAAAAGACCCTTTTGTAGGCTGAATCGATGCTGACGACGTGTTCGTTCTTATTCGACTTGAATTGAATCCTGAACCGGCGGTCCGGTCGGTCCTCTGATCCACACGTCGTATTTGATGGACCAACAGACTGAGTTTGTCCAGAAATTAGGATCCACTAACATGGCCAAGCGGCACACAACAATTGCACTCTAAAAGTCGTTTAATGAGAAAGAAATATTTAGAAGACAGACCAAATTTTCACTTATCAAATGAGTATTTAACGTCTTCATAATCGAGTACCTTACATGATATAACCTTAAATCGCCGAAGATAGAACCCCAACAGCTGCAATACCTCCTACTTCAAGATTTATTACTATAACATAAACCTCAGTGGGCCGGGTAGCTCAGTCGGTATAGCGACTGAGCTACGGGCTGGACGGTCTGGGGATCGAATCCCGGTGGGGGCGAGATTTTCCCCACCTGTCCAGACCGGCCCTGGGGTCCACCCATCTTCCTGTACAATAGGTACCGGGTCTTTCCCTGGGGCAGAGGCGGCCCGGGGCGTGGGGCTGACCCCCACCCCATCTAGTGCCGAAGGTCCTGGAAAAGAGTAGAGGTGAAAATCTACCTACATGAACTTTACACATTACTAATATTTTATGTGATAATGAGATATAATTTATTTTTATATTATTTCGTATTAATAATTTTCTCCCAGGTATTTCGAACATAGTGTGAATTACGTGAAGATGCCAAAGTTGGCCGAAACATGTTGTAAAGTGCATTAAATCTCTGACAATAAAAAAAAAATGTTTTGACTAATGGTTTACGTCATCATACTTCATAAAATTATGCGAAAAATTTTAATTTTGATTTACAATTTGGGTAACCTATATGCTGCCACATATATATATATGTCGTTAATTTTACCAATGAACAGTGTATGCCATGATCCATTAAACTCAGCAGAAGCGGGACTTGTACTCCGCATAGCCCGCTTTGAGTCTCGTCGCGGACACCGGAGATCCTGAGGTTTCTCGTGCTTTTCCACAGTCTCTCCAGCGCCCGAATATTATCTTGGTTAGACGACGTATTTCTTCCGAATCCCTGTCACTTATTTTTATACCAACGCTGTACAATTCGAGCTACTGGAAATGTCGTAAAAACAAAGCACAAACAGTAATATATTTATGTTTTTAAGTCTGTAAAATAAGTACGTTATAAATAACAACCAACTGTATTCCCCATTTCTAACATTAGATAATCAAGAAAGCATCGCCAGAGAACACCCATGCCTTTAATTGTAGTGCTGTCCCTCATCACGCCATATAGGTACATGGAGGAGAGGAGGTACAGCTCCATTCATTCTTCAATCCGGCAGTAGGTGGAGGTGAGTGGTCAGCTTCAGACCCCGGCCCACGTTACCCAATTCATTTCTTCACAGCGATCTAGCTACAAAACCACGTGACGTCACTTCCGAGGACACTAAAAACTTTCTCGCCTATCTTTAAGGTACGAAGAGAACGGGTTTGCTAGATTCGGTTGCAATGGTGATAAAAAAAAAAGACCCACTCTGGAAAAGATCTGCAGTGCCCACTACTAATGGCCATGAAGCATCTGTACGGAACAATTTGATGTGTGTGTGGGGAAGGGGGGGGGGGGGCCGTAGCCTGCAGTTTTTTCGCCCAGAGCGGGGGGAAGGTACATTGTTTCTGGGCAGCCCTACCGCAGCGCTCGCACAGCGCGATTATTGCTCTGCCTTTCGACATTTCCCTTCTCTCCTTCGTACATCTACTATCATCTTTTTCGTTTTACCTTCCCTCGTCTCCTCTACCTTATTCTCTTCCTTCCACTTTTTTAATCTCCCATTTATCCTACATTTCCCCAAAAGTTTTTGTTGTTGTTGCTGTTCTTGTTCGTCTTCCTTCGCCCTTTACCACTATTTGTTTTGAAAACAGTGACTAGGGTATGGGCACGACAACTGAGGACCCGAGACTCGATTCCCATCAGGCACAGAGATTTTCCTTTTTTCCTGAAGCGCCCAGACCGGTTGTGGAGCTCATCCAGCCTTCGGTGCAAGGGTATCGGGGCTTTATCCGGCTGGTGCGTGAGCTTCATCTAGTACTGAGGTGAGAGGTGTGGAACTACACCACCACTTCCACCACGTCTTCATGGTGTGGTGCTTAATTAACACTGTATGTTTATTTCCTCAGTTGTTGACGGCTAAGTTATGTAACTCGAGTGGTCTCGTTAGCCATCTGTGTACAATTGTTTACAATTAATGGAAGAATAAACACACATAATTTCGATATAATTTTGAATGCTGTATCATAAAATTTGGAACGATGACACTATATGGAAGAATGTACGCGAAGAGGAAACCTGCCCAAACGGAATTATAAGGCCTTTGGGATTCTGTCATAAAGGTGGTTTACCCTATCATGTTAATGCATAGGTCTATGACACAATAAAGACATGTTTGTAACTGACAGCTGCTACCACCACCACCACCACAACCACCACCACTACTACTACTACTACTACTACTACTACTACTACTACTACTACTACTACTACTACTGTTGTTGTTGTTGATATTGATATGAATGTCTATATTTTCAGGCACAGTTTCGTAAAATGGCTGGTACTACATGAAGCCAATTGAAATCACGGTATCAAGCACCCTGTACGTATTGAGGATGTCTGAGAACTGGGAACAAGTGCCGAGAAAAAAAGTAACAGCAAAGTGGAGGAAAACCTTATAATTTATGGTCTTTATGAATATCTTCGGTAGATTAAATAAAGGACGAGGAATGCGAGTGATGCAGCCAGCACAGCTGGCAGAGGTAGGAAATGCATCTAAAATTACAGTTGGGAAGAGACTAACTTGAAGCTCTAGGTTTGGATGGGTAATAATACTGCAATGGACATGAGCTAGACTATATATAAATATGAGACTGCGGCTGGATTCAACTGCCTCGGCACGCAGGCTTTTATCAAAACGTTAGTGCCCCTACAATGCCAGTAACAGCAAGAAATTTCTTGCGAGAAATTTCATTGCGATGAGTATCATGGTTACGAACTTCAGACATACGCTGCCGTGTATACAAACGTCTGCTGGAACCTTCTGCTTCGATCTTGAGTGCAGGATGCAGACAGCAAGATTCCCCGAGACGTCGGTGTAACATATCCCATATAGAATCTTAAGGGAAAATTTAACCAGATGAGTTTCTATACATCTTCAACTGAACAAACACCCTGAAAGTGCTTGGTAACAAATTCTTAGCGCTCACATCGCTAACGAGCCGTATGGCTCCTGCAAGAGCAGTTTCTAGTGGCTCTGCCGTGGGTAGCGCTGTTAGCGAAGCATTGGTTCAAATGGGCCTTTTGCCACGGGCGTGCGCTTCTGTCAAGGTCACAGCGTTGCTAAAGCTGCCAGCCGCCGGCTGGTAGCGGGTGTAGAATACCGCACTGCTAGGTGACAGTTATTGTGTACAGTCGTGTCGTTTACACGAGTGGTTATAAGCTGAAACTTGCTGTGCTGTAATCTAGTTTGCACTTTTCTAAACATGTCGAAGAAATGTCGAAGCAATCAACCCTTGAGTCATTCAACACGGAATTATTTATTACTGAAACAGAGCAGCTGACAGCCATTTCGGACACTATAAACAAGAAAAAACCTAGGCATGGGAGACACTGTGCATGGAATTTATTGAAAACTTCATTTCTGTAAATTCTCTTTTACAACAATGCAAGCGTAAGAACTTCCTCCTGTATGTCCATTACAGACACTGTTGGTGGGGGAAAGGCAACCCAGCAGCTTCGCTCGTGGAAACAGCTGTTGCCCATGATAGCAGCGCGCCTGTGAGTTCAAACGAATCTGCTTCTCGGGAAACTGCCGGCACTAAAGAATTGTATCCCTACTCCCATCTCATTCATTACTCGACTTCTCATTGGCTAAACGGGTAGCTGAGAATGCTGAGGCTCCAGTTGGGGAATCCCTTTCATTCTGTGAGCCACTAGCAGAAGTTTATTCTGGCCTGGTAGTGGACCAGGTGCGGATGTGGTGAGGGTTGCTGGTTTGTTAGACGTTGTTTCACTTTCGCAACGCTCACGATCAGCTGATTTCGTAGCAGCAAAACACAAAATTACCATCGGCGTTGCAAAGTAATGACCTTTACTTCCTGTACATTTTAAAAGTGTCTTATTATTCAAAACCAAAGCTTATAAGATACATTTTAGTGGAATTTAAATAAAGTTCAGTGTGCTGCTGACAGCGATATAATGGACCTTCTGTGTTATGAACCAGGGAGTGACTATCGGGCATACCCCGATCCTGTTTTGTTGAACGATGAACGCGTGTTACAGAACTTATTGCAAATGGAAGAGCGATACTGTCCGTCCAGTTCGTATTTCGAGTGTGTTCAGAAAGACTTAACCCCTCAAATGAGAACAATAGTTGCGGAATGGATGATGGAGGTAAGTTTAAAAAGTTTACTCTCACCAGTAATTGTGTTTCTTAAACTTTTGTCCCCCAACATACACCTATACGACTTAACACCTTCGTTATATAGTAATAATAATCGGCGACTTTCGATACAAATTTTATAGTGTTGGGCGTATATGATCAGGTGTCAGGTCACCGTTTCACGTTAGGCAGAGATTACATTGTAAATTACAGAACCTATGCCCCGCAACTTCCACTTGAAAATTTCTTTACATGCTGAACATTGTACCTTCGTGGTGTTTTTTTTTTCACGCTGAAGTGCTTTGATTTTTTTTCTCGATCGCGTGGTAAGCTTAATTCACAAATACAATAAATAATAGCTACTATAGATGATGTAAGGTAAGACGGATTGCCTTGGCTACGAAAGCACATGAGAGGTTCTTATAATAAAAGCAACGAGATGCGCCAATTTCTCAAATTTATTTTAGGAATAGAACTCTACATGTTTCGGACAGTTTCTCTGTCCAATATCAGGAGTCTAGTACTGTACACACAGCAATGGTATATGTCATACAGGGTATGCTGACTGCTTGCTAGCAAGCAGTAGGCATACCCTGTAACTCATAATGGACAGAGAAACTGTCCGAAACATGTAAAGGTCTATTCCTAAAATAAGTTTGAGAAATTAGCGCATCTCGTTGGTTTTATTATAAGAATATATGGCGATGCACGGTCCTCTGAATGTCAAATTCATATGAGACGTGTGTGTGTGTGCGTGCGTGCGTGCGTGCGATTGTTTCCGTGGTAACCATAGGTGACAATGTCGGCGACAGAGTCACGAATTCGGAGCAAAGCACAAAACGTGTACACTTCTGGGTCCATTATCTGACGACCAAAACTGGACAACTGCACCGATTTTATGTGGCTGGTAATTTGACCAAACATCTTTTGACTATATAGCGAAGTACTGTGATACAGCTTTTCAACCAGTATCTAATAAATTAGTAAATATAAATAAATAGTTATTCCGCACATGCTCAGAATGTCCGTCGTGACAATCAGCTGGCTTCAGCCTCCCCCCTTTTTTTTGTCGGATTCACTCACTCCAAGCATTTGGTCAGTCTCTTAGAAGTAATTTCCAATTCATCACACATCAGTCGCCTTACCATTCGACACTACAAGCATTCGATATTGATAGCGTCGTTAAATAACACCATTCCCTCTCTAAGAGCAAATGAGACGAGTGCATAGCAGAGCGGTGCCTTAACTCGGCCACCTGTTTCATCAGGGTAATACACAAAGACGCAGCTTGGCTATCTCACTGCAGACGAATAGACTTGTAACTAACTGAACCTAAGTGAAATACAGTACACAAACTGATACTGTAAAAGCAGTGTTACATATGCCACATTTCATCATCAGCATACATAATTGTCTCCATTTGATGTCCAGTTGGTATGAATATGAACAAATTGTGATGAGGAAACATACATTTCTGGTTTGAGAACCACGTGGGTTTGGATATGTGCTGTGAATCAGTCAGTAAACCCAGGGGTTGTTACGACAATGTATGGTGAAGGGGGTGATTGGGAAATTGGTTGCGGCCCTTTTAGTTACTGCCTTGCCTTCCCTGTCCCCCTCTAAAATCCTAGAGCTTTAAAATAACCGGAGTTATAGGCTTATCTTATGCGGACTTGCAGCCCTGTCAGCCAGGTGGCAGCGATGGCAATATTTTCACCTAAGAGACAGGGAACAGTTTTTGCACATTTCACCAAGTGGGTTGTGACGGTGTATTTTTGGGTGTGGTTACTAACATTGTGTTGGAACACCTTCAGACCGCGAAGATGAAGGCGACATAGTCCTCCGAAACCTCGCCATATACACCTCCGAAACTACAGAAGACCACAGCCTGAACCCTCAAGCCTTCACACCCGAACACATCTAAATCACTTGTGTCCAAATGAAGAATATTGTGGATACATAAGAAACTTCATTACCTTTTGTGGCACCAAGTTGTAGATGGAAGGATAGCACATTAGTTCTTACAGAAACAGGGTTAGAATATGAACGGTATACAACTGGCTCAGGATACAGGCCTATGGCATGCTTTTGTGAACACGAATGTACAGGTACGATCCAGCTTCGAAAGTTGGTGGGCATTAACTAACTTTGCTGTAATTTGTGCTATCATTGGAGATAACAAATGACCACTGAACAATGCACGTAAACGTACTTGGGAGAATCTTTAAGATGATTCATTCCCGTTGTGTTTACAGCACAATCAAAAGTACAGAATATTCCGTCTAAACACAACAATTTCTCAAGGAAATCAGCTACATGTTTCGGCAAAGATAAGTGACCATCAGTCTAATCACGGAACACAAGTGTTCGTGTTTAGACTGATGGCTACAGGTAAAATGCACAGCTGCATGGGCTTCATTTCTCGCACCCATGCTAGTGTGAATTCCTATTTGTTTTAGTAATCGACCTGATGATAGCTATGTATTTTAGCCGAAACATGTAGCTGACTTTCTTGAGGGATACGTAGTTCTGCTTAGAATGCGTATTTTGTCCTCTTAACCGTACTGGCGAGAACTTAGCATGGTTGTAATATAATTGTAATCAGGAAACGATGTCAGGCTGCATGTAGGATGAACTGCATACCATTGATGGCTGTAAGTCAGTGCATATGAATGTACTGGCGATGTAATTCGTTAAGAATGTAGTATATACTGTATCTTACAATGTCAAGGACTGTTCCATGATGTTGGATTGCTTGGTTGCTGGACCGGGGCCAAAGTGCATACAACTGATGAATGCAAACCACTCAGTAAGGACGCCTGTACTGACTCTCCACAGTGTTGTGGGGTAAGTGATGAATGATTGGCTTGCTGGGTTACCGGACTTCCCCCCTTGTGTGGTATTCAACAAAGAGCATAATTTCAGGAACTTGATCTACTCCAGTCGTCAGGTGGAAAGGGTAGGGAGACACTGCTGCGTTGGGTCGGACAGCAGAGCTGTTTTTAGGCCCGTTCGCTAAATTGCGAGAAGCGAATATTAGCTTCGGTCATGTCTCTGTCCGTCTGCAGGCAACAACTCTGCTCCCGCTGGACGGATTTTCATCAGATCTGACATCTGAGTATTTTTATAAAATCTGTGTAGAAAACTAAATTCTGACAAGAATAATGGGTACTGTACCTGAAGACCAGTATACAGTTACGATCATTTCTCGCTCGGTTCTTTGAATGAGAAATATTTCAGACAAAAGCTGTAGAGAGAATCAAAACATACATTTTATTTATGTTCAGTAACATTTTTTTTTTTTTAAATCATGCCGTTTATGAGATAATGTGGAATAATATGGTATAACCACACATACCACTGATGACAATAAAGTACGGTGCATGCGCTTTGCGTATTGGATAAATAGGGCTACAGGCACATTCAGAATATGTTATACTTCGCTTGCACTGCAACAGCGGTTTTGCGAAGCGTCTCAATGTTACGCTGAACGCACATTGCCGGTTTAATCAATCACTGAACCGTTTTATCGTGAAAACAGTTTTCGTCTGCTGCCTGCAGTAAAAACGAAAAGAATTTAAATTACCAACAGACAGGCCTAATTTACCTGCTGTTTTGTGTAGGAGTCAACCCAAGGAAAATTATATAAAACAGGATACTGAGATGAATATTTGAACATAAAAGGAAGAACGTAACAGGATGGAAATAAATAGGTACTGACGAGCTTCACAATCTGTACTAATTCTATGGAGCAGAGTCTATCTCACGAAGCCAGTTGTGGCCCAACCAGTCGGTAAATTTCTCATATGTTACGAAACCCGGAATGTGTTTATTACACCAGCCAAATGCACCGTAACAAGCACATATAAATAACAGACACTACTGCGACGTGTTTCGGTACAAAAATTGCCATCATCAGGGATTGTATATTTGTACTGAAACGTGTCGCTGTATTGTCTTCGGTTTTTGATATCGTGCATTTGGCCGGCATAATAAACGAATACATTGATCCGAAAGGCACGGAATGGACAACTTTAAAGTTTATTTAGGTAGGTTTTCACCCTTTTAGTAGACTACGAAGGTCCGTAGGGTAAGTAGAGGTATAGTTCTACTCTTTCTAGGACCTCGGCACTAGATGGGGGTGGGGGGTCAGCCCCACGCCCCGGCTGCTTCTACCCCCGGGAAAGGCCCCATACCAATTGTACAGGAGGCTGGGTGGGCCCCAGGGCCGGTCTGGACGGGCGGAAAATTTCGTTCCCACCGGGATTCGATCCCGGACCGTCCAGCCCGTAGTCAGTCGCTATACCGACTGAGCTACCCGGCGCACTGAAGATTATTTTATGTTCACAAATAACACCACTGGACCCTATCTTGAGGCAGCTGCATGCACTGCATACCCACTAACCCACACCACTTCCAGTTCCATTTCAATGATTATCCTCCTATTTACACTGAGGTTTTCCAACAAATTGTGCCAGTCATGAAATATCAAACGAAGGAGCAAGAAGACGGCGGGGCTTGGCAGCAAGCATTACAAAGGACGAGAAGTGCATACACGTACAGAACTGCCGTCAGAAAACGTAAACGAAGGTATTACTTGGTAGACGTGCAAATGCGACGTTGTGTTCAAATAATGTAGCTCATGTAAAAGGTAAACTTGCCCATGTCCACGCCATGAAGTAGAGGGAGTAGAGGTATAACCCAGTTCATTTTTAGGCGCGTTCGCAAAATTTCGAAAAGCGACTATTAGCTCTGTCATGTCTGTACTTCTGTCCGCATGAAACAACTATGCTCCCACTAGACCCATTTCCATGAAGTTTGATAATTGAGCATGTTTCGAAAACCTGTCGAGAAAACTCAAGTTTCATTAGATTTGGACAAGAATAACGGATACTTTACATGAAGAACTTTATAATTTTTGATCATATTTCGCTCAGTTCTTCTTAGAATGGGAAATGTTTCAGACAAAAGATGTAGAGCAAATCACAACACACATTTTATGTTCGGTAACTTTTCTTCGAAAATCATGCCGTTTGTAAGATAACGTGGAAAATTCCTGCACAGCCGGACAGGCCACAGATGACATGTAACACGGTGCATGCACATTATATGCTGGATGTTTCAGGCCACAGACACTCATAATTTGTAATACGTAGTGCGTTAACACGGTAACAATGGTTGCATGAGTGTTCCTTAGTGGTACGTTATACGCACATTGTATTATTTTAACTGCGGCATCAAGTGGAGGTAAGTAGGTGATCTTAAATAACACCACCCATGTGACTGTTAAGACAGTAGACCCGCACCTATTTGGGGTGGAGACCCAAAAAATCACAATTTGAACACCCATCTCTATGAAACCCCCAAAAAATCATCCTTTCACATTACGGACATGTGAGATGTGATTCCGTACGATCTGGTAGACGGGCACTATTTCAGTGGAACCTGTTGCCTTTTGCTTCAGGGTAGAATACACAGGTAGGCGCCCCTCCAAATGATGGTACCTATGAACCGAACCACACGGCGTCACATTCCAGAACACCGGAAACTTCATATTTCCAACCCAAATTTCATAACAACGACTTATTTTCAGGTGTGCGAGGAGCAGAAGTGTCAAGAGGAAGTGTTCCCTCTCTCCATGAACTACGTAGACAGGTTTCTCAGTGTGTGTCCGATCAGAAAAAATCAACTGCAATTGCTGGGAACGGCTTGTCTTCTGCTCAGCTCCAAGCTCAGGCAGCCCCATGGTCTTGCTACCGAGGATCTAGTCTTTTACACCGACAACAGCATCTCCATCGATGACCTAGCGGTAAGTCGCTCTGCTTTGTCATCTTGTGTCAGTCCAGGTGTCGATAAACGTTTGGGTTTCGTCACAACACATACACACACACAAACACAGAGTCGAAGCCGGTTATAACGACATGGTGTATGCGACGTCCCGTCTATAACGTCAGATATTCTGTGCTACCAATTAATTCCTCACTGTTAATCACAATTACTCTGTTACAACACACGTCTACTGCGACACAAAATATTCTGACCCTTTCATGACGTTATAACCGAGTTCGACTCAGTGTGTGTGTGTGCGTGCGCGCGCGTGCGCGTGTGTGTGCGCGTGTGCGCGCGCATACATGCACACACACATGCCTTTTATATGACGCATTTTTCCTTGAAAAATACCCCCAAAATCACTGTTCCTATTAACAGTGTGAAGTCGGCTATTACTCGTAAATCCACAAAAGTAGAGCGGCGCTTATCTCTTGCGGAAAATACGTACATACATACGTAAATATATACTCACATACACATATACATACATACGTACACATACATACGTACATACATACGTACACATACATACGTACATACTTACATACACATGCATATGTACATACATACATACGTAATACATATGTACATACATATGTACACAATAATACACACATAGTACATATGCACATACATACATACACACATACATACACACACATACATACACACATGCACATACATACACACATGTACACACATACATGCCTCTACCACACAATTCACAATTAAGAAATGGCATTTTGTATTTTGTAAAATTCACACAACAAAGAGCCGCTGTTTCACCCGACAGGAACCGAATTTTTTAAAATTACTTGGATGGGTACACAAACCCCGGGCAAAGAAATTTTGTTCAGTAGCACCTAATGCTTGCGGCCTCTTGGATTGGAACGTCAAGACCCTTCTGGCTGCTAAAAGTTTTGGATGTTTCTTAGATCTTTGAAAAAATCTCATGACATAATCCAGTTTGGTAAAAAATGGACAAAAATGTCGGGCACTTTACATGAACATATAAGCGGGTTTCTAATTGTTGACAGCAGTACATGTAGTTCAACAATGCACAGAACATCATCACTAAAGACCTCTGGACCATTAATACATGGAGCAGGAGTGTTGGCACTCCACAGTAAATGCTTTATGGCTCAGTTGGCCAGACTGTTTGCTACTTGCTGGACTAGTGTTTTAAAAAAATTGCGTTTTTTCAATCGGTGGCACGCTGACGGTCACCTGGCTATAAGTGAAGAAATTTAAGAATAACTTTTTTCAGTAATTAAAATTTGGAAACTTTAACTGTACTACTGAATTTGAAGTTCATGTGACCGTGCATCATGATAAATACCTATAATAAAACCAACAGATGCACTAATTTCTAAAATTTATTTTTGGAATAAAACTTACATGTTTCAGACAGTTCCTCTGTCCATCATCAGGAGTTCTTCACTGTACACAAAGAAATGGTATATGTCATGTGCATCTAGTTGGTTTTATTATAGGAATTTGCAGTACTGAAATTGATTTAAATGTGTTCTGTAGAGAGTATCATTTGTACATTGTGTACGCAGATGGGTCTACTATTTCATTGTTCGAATATGAATATGGACTCTAGTCACCTAATCGCGTTAAATTAGAAAACTAGCAACTGCGAAATTTGAGTTTTCCACACCCCTGTTCTGTCGCTGATTGGCAGATTTTAAGACTTGAAACCTGCCCACCAGCCAAACATGCCAAAAGACAAGAAATAAAGCAGGCATTAATATTTGCACTACCTATTTGTAGGAGTACATGTTTTGTATTGTGACAGTGGTACGTGAGAATTAAGTTTGAAGAACACTGTACTAGACGACTGATTACGTTTGTGGTGACGCACTTCATCCCTACAGTGCCTAAGTATGAATGAGTGGATCTTTGCCCCCCCCCCCCACAGCCTTTTCTTTCACAGTACCACGTCTTCATGAAAATCTACAATCTTTACCACTACACAACGTTTGCCTTTTATATACTTGTAAATGTTTTCTGTGTTGATATATCAGTTCTGTAATTTGTCTGTTGTGGATAACCAGGTGCTCCGCCTGTCCTACTGTTGTGAAGTGGCAGAACCCTGCCTGTCACATCCGCTGCATGGACACTTTCCTGGTGGAGAGTCTCACAGTCATGGACGATAGAATAATCGAGTTTTTCGTACAATTCGCATATCACACACACACACACACAGATCCAGCTCTTGGTCTGATGCCCAGATGAAGGATCGCCTGCCTGCAAATGACAAGAGCATTTTACCTTCACTGTCGCATCTACTTTAGGACAATGAACTCACAGTATTATAAGATGGGAATTCTGATGAGATCCGACATCTAAAATTCCTCTGGGTTATTGAAACATGTTCTTGTTATATTTGTTCTGATCTTTCTTATGATTGGGCAGTCCGAGCCTGGACTTTTGTTCATGCCATTACGGAATGTTGGAATGTGCCTAATAATAGACTTGTAGGGAAACTTATCAGTTTAACTGTACTTATCAGTTCCAGTACAGGGGAAGGAAGTGTGCAGGATATAGGAAACTTGGCTATCAGGAGGTCGGAATGAACCGACCGCAACACAATCTCGTGAATGAAAAGCAATATTCTGGCCTATTGCAATAATAATGACAACCAAACTTTTTACGATATTCAAGAGACAGGCTGAACTATTAAAAACCAAGAAACCACCTCCATGGAGCAGAGTACGTCCGCCCTGCTATTACTATAAGATTTATTTAATGACGTAGTCACCCACTTGAAGCCGACGGTCGCTTACAGCCCTCGAAAAGCTGAAAGTCGCTCAGTCTTGCGAACTTCTTACAGCGCCTGATCATGATCGTGTTCGTAAGGACATTTCACCTTCGACAGATCAAAAATTTGGGTTACAAATTATTTCTTTAACTCATATTCCCCATCTTTTGAGTACTTCAGTTGAACAAGTATTTAACGTTGGTGTATACCAACAGCAGTAGAACTGAATGCCCGATATGTGGATTAACCGGAGAGACAGGTGCATATCTTTTGTTATTAAAACGAGTTACACGCCCGCGGGGTGTCCACATGTTGGGCGCATTCGCTCTGTTACTGCTGTCCCCGGATTTTGAATTGTGAATATTTTCAAGAGACGCAGTGGAATCGCGACTGTTGTAAATGTGCCTTTGCATGCTGTACACGGTACATGCCGTAGACTTTTGCTTATTGTAGCCACATTTAATATCGATCATAATCGATATTTCGTAAACGTCGAGAATATGGTAAACACGGAAATTTAAAATCGATGAAATTTGATATGTTTAGATCGTGATTGTTTTCTCGGTCTCAGCTCGTGCCTCGCAAGGCAAAGTCTGCCCCGATTACGAGGACCAATAGTGGTGAGACGTCATAAATACACGGAAGTTTGCGTGTCAAGTGCCTTGTTACTGTAGGCTTTCATCAAAATCGGAAGGTGTCTACAAGCCTGAGAAACCCCGAATATGAAAATTCACGAGAATTCGCCCGGGGGAGGGGGGTCGTGATCTTGCATTCGGACAGACATAACAGTGTTCAATTAGGCGTGTCTTTCGCTTCCGCTTTACTAACGCTCCCAAAATGATAGGCGTTTGAGGATGTGGATAGGATTCAGCTGGCACAGAATTTCACCTAATTTCTTCCCGTGCTGGACACTTGCGGAGAACTTTCGGGTTCTGTGTGAATAGCAGAATACATTTCTTGACCACCGAATCTCATACAGACTTACGCAAAAGCAGGTACACTTTGCTCTAATTAAGTGAAGTGTTCAGGTATACCAAACTGGAGGTACGAAACAAAGCAGGAAGCAGCACGCTTTTGTCTGTATTGGTCAAATTCCACCGAAGTCGCCTGGTACGAAATGAACCATGCATGCGCTGGGATCATCAGAGGCGACCTCTAATATGACCTTTGCCTCCACAGATTGCCATCACATTCTGTGAACTTTATTTGTGCGGTAAACAAGAAGGGAATAATCACGCATTCTTCTCCCTGCGACATTTAAGCGAAGTAAGTTGGAGCGACTAGGCGGAGGATCAGCTGGGTGTGGCGTGTATCAGGAGCGAGAAGCTGAGTTACGTGAAAATTTTCTCGCGGCCCTGACTGTAAAGGTTGCTGTATTTCGAAACTGTGTCGCCGTGTGGCCAGCACAGGGCTGCTGCTGGAGGTAGCAAGTTTCTCTGAAACGCCCCAGAAAACACGCAGATTTTCCCGCAAGACGGAAGTTTTAAAACTTAGATACGCTAACAAAATTTTGTTAACGAATTTTCAGTAGATATTATTGGTAAACCGCAAACGTGTGTACACGATTTCATTATTTTCATATTTCATATTCATTTCATATTTCATATTCATTTCATTATTTGGTTCACTCGCCACGAACGGTTCAGTCATGAAGTGTCTGTGATAACTGACGTCCTCACAAGATCTTTATAAACTGTCTGTCCATGCCAGAAGACCCGCAATCTGGAGCCCAGTGTTCTCAAAAATAAATATTTTCCTTACAAACATACGGTGAGTGAAAGCGGCACCATGCATTCTTAATACAGACACTAGTTGGAACTTAAGTTGCTTCACGCTTCGGCCGTTTTATTTATCGAGAACTGAACCACGTTTGTCCAGGTCATAGTCAGTTCATAATTATAGCATGAAAACCGGAAATACAAGTACATGAATCACAGTTTTATGAATGATTCCGTTTCACTGATATTGCTGCCTCCTCGCCTGCTGCAGTCGCGATAAACAAGCAACTTAGCAGTTCGTATGAATGAGCCGATGTGTGAATGAATGGACTTTTCATGGAGACCACATGTACTACCCGTGCTGAAAGAATGAGCTTCACGACGGTACGTCAGCCAAACTCGTAACAAGTCTAACATGCGTCACATAATGTGTAAAAATTCAGTTTCTTTGTCACAGAAATTGCCGCTGTAATTTGGTGCAAGAAATTTCATTTCATATAGTAAAATTTTCTTAATTTTTGGTTCTTTATATAAGACTATTTATGATGAAAACCAATTTGTTTGTTATTGCTAATGTAAAACAATTGCGAACCTAGGTACATTTAGAATTTTACTGATTTTTTCCGAACATCTTGGGGTGTTGGCGTCCAAAATTAAACAATTTTTAACAGTTTTCACAATTGGGTTGAGTTTGGCACGATTTTGGAGGGCCTTCGGAATTTCGGGGGGGGGGGGGTTGAAACCCCCCCCCCCAAACCCCCCCCCCCGGGGCCCCCCCGCACGGGTTGGGGGTTTTTTTTTTTACTCTCTCAACCCCCGGGGACC
>Ga0123355_10007457_pt1 | contig 16394 bp, 11 predicted proteins | sample TergutEmb28metaG_3_FD_89872 | JGI IMG/M metagenome (GOLD analysis project Ga0123355, IMG submission 89872) | Embiratermes neotenicus P1 segment gut microbial communities from Petit-Saut dam, French Guiana - Emb289 P1 | ecosystem: Host-associated > Arthropoda: Insects > Digestive system > Gut ...
AGCTGGTTGGAAAAATGCCGTAGACTTTGGAAAAACGCTGAAAGGTTGCTTGCAGCTTCTCTGCAAATGACGGTTTTGGCTTTCGTTAGATTATTACTCCGGAGATTCTAAACAGTTTCTAAGAGCCTCCTCCGAAGAAGGCTTTGCTTTCGACCTGCATTTACACAACTCTACCCGCTACGGGTTTGACCACACCGGAGCTTTTAAATGTGTAACAAAAATAGAGCCCGCTTAACCAACAAGCGAGGCTCTACTTCATTGAAAAACCTTACAACTTACCACAAAACTCAACATAATGAGCCAATTCACTCTTCAACAACTCCGGTATGTCCAACTTATACGGGCATTTCCCCTTACACTGCCCACATCCGGTACAGTTCTCAATTTTACGCATATTCTCTTGCCATGCCGGCGTAGTATACATTGGTACCGAAGCACGATTTAGCATTAAAGACATACGTGCAGCCATAAATATCGGGATTTCTACCGGACATGGCTGGCAATATGCACAACCTCTGCAAAAAGAGCCGGATAACTCTTTTCTGTATTGCTCTATTTCCGCTTGCAATTCCGGTGTTAACGCAGGAGGGTTTGCCTCGTGTTGCAAAAGCTCTTCTAGTTCCCATGTATGTTGTATTCCCCAAATTGGTACTACGTTTTTATATTGTCTGAGAAAGGCGAAAGCAACGGCGGCATTTGTTATCAAACCGCCACTAAGGGCTTTCATTGCCAATAGTCCCATATCGTGTTTTTGGCACAGCTCTATAAGTGATAATTCTTCCTGTGTAGACAATGGATTTAAAGGGTATTGCATAGTTTCAAAATTTCCGCTTGTTATTGCTTGTGCTGCAATGTTTCTGTCATGGCAGCTAATACCTATATGGCGGATCATTTTTTGCTGCTTTAACTCAAGCATTGTTTTGTAACCTTCACTGTCTGGTTGCGGTACAGCTGCCGGGAGATGAAACTGATATACATCAATATAGTCTGTCTTCAAATTTGACAGACTTGTTTCTATGTCTTTGAGTATACCATCACGTGTGAGCGACGGTGTTTTAGAGCAGATTACTATATTTTTTCTTACATCGGAAAGAGCTTCGCCAATTCTTGCTTCGCTGTCCGAATAAATGCGGGATGTATCAATAAGATTAATACCCCCGTCATATGCTTTCCTAAGAAGAGATGTAGATTCTTCAAAAGTTAGCCTTTGTATAGGGATTCCGCCAAATGATGTCCGTGATACCATTAGCTCTGTGCTGCCAAAACGTATTTTTTCCATAAACGGTTCTCCTTTTTGTTTAAGTATATCAGCAAAATGACAAAAAATCTATTTATATTGTAATAAGTATGTTATAGTGTCGGTAACATTTTTTTCAAAAGACAGGAGGATTCAAATGGAATTTTACACGTCTTACATAGAGAAACGCCCTAAAAGGCTAAGTGAGACAACCAGAAAATTTGCATGGGACTCGATTAATGGCAAATATGGCGCATTAACCGCACAAACCCCCAGTATTGCTATGGATGAACTTTCAGCTAATTCTCACACAACCGAAATAATGAGGTACGACGAAGCTATACGCAAAATAGCAACCGAAGCACCTATCCGCATTTGCGATGAAGAGCGGATAAGTGGAGCTGCTACTCTAGGTATTGCCAGCGGTAACGCTGTGCCTGTTACTATTAATGGAGAAGTGCCGTGGCTTGGTTTATCACATACCACACCGGGCTTTGACAGGGTAATTACCCTCGGAGTTAATGCCATAGAGGCTGAAATTGACAACCGCATAAAGCGCGAGTGTACGCCTAGCCAGCAAGAAGTGCTAATTAGTTTAAAAAACGCCGTTGAGTCGATGCGGATATGGCATAAACGCTACCTTGAAGCATTAAAAGATACTAAACCCGAAATATATAATTTACTTTGCCAAGTACCATTTGAACCAGCTAGAAATTTTACAGAAGCCTTGCAAAGCTTATGGTTTGCCTTCGCTTTTTCCAGACTATACGGGAACTTTTTTGCACTTGGCAGGATAGACGAGTTGCTTGGCAGCTTCCTAAAAAAAGACCTTGAAGATGGCATATTAACCATAGATGAAGCACGTGAGTTATTGGCAAGCTTTTTTATTAAGGGCTGCGAATGGATTGGAAGCGGCATATATCCGGAAAACGGCGACGCCCACCACTTCCAAAATGTTATATTGGCCGGGATTAATGCAGAAGGAAATGAAATTACTAATGAAGTAACATATCTGATTTTAGATATCATCGAAGAGTTTGGAATAGGCGAGTTTCCCATTGGGGTACGTATTAGTGAAAAGTCGCCGGAAAAGCTGCTAACAAGGGTAGCAGAAGTTATGCGGCATGGCGGCGGGGTGCTGGCACTTTATAATGAATCCCTTGTAATAGATGCAATGACGGAATTTGGCTACCCACTTAACGAGGCGAGAACTTTTACAAATGATGGATGTTGGGAAGTATTGGTTCCCGGCAGGAGTTATTTTATGTACGAAACATTTGATAGTGTACAAACATTTTTGCATAAAACACTAAAAACATCATCTGAACAGCCAGCCCATTTTAATTCTATGGATGAGCTTTATGAGGCTGTTCGTAGTGATATTAAAAGTGAAGTTGACAGGATATATGCCAATAATCTTAGCTTATATGAAAACCCCGAGCAACACGGTTGGTTTGGCAAGAAAGTTATTTCGCCATCAGGCTCTATTTTCTTTGAAGACTGTATAGAGAATGCCGCTTACTATTTAAAACATGGGCCAAAGTATATTATTTGGGCTGCACATATTGGCGGTGCACCGGATATTGGCAACAGCTTGTATGCCATTCAAAAACTGGTGTTTGAAGAGAAGAAAGTAGCTTTTGATGAGCTTATGGCAATTTTAAAAAATAACTGGGAAGGCCACGAACCCTTACGCCAGCACGCACTAAATAAATATGTATACTACGGCAACGATAACGATGAATCTGATTTCTTTACAAACAGGCTATTCGACGATTTTGCCGACATGGTTATAGAAAAAGGTAAAGACGCTCCGTTTCTGTTTCCATCAGGCATTAGCACATTTGGCCGGCAGTCGATATGGGCAAAACACCGTGGGGCAGTTCCTTTTGGGAAGAAGTATGGCGACATTTTGTCTGGCAACGCTTCGCCTACGCCGGGCACAGATACATCCGGTGCAACGGCAATTATCAAATCGTATGGTAAAACAAATTTAAGAAAACAGGCGAACGGAGTAGCCCTTGACATGAAACTTTTCCCATCCACCGTGCGTGGCCAAGCCGGACTTAATGCGTTAATTGGCTTGATGAAAGGTTTTGTTACTTTGGGCGGGTTCTTTTTACAACTGGATGTTGCGGATGCAGAAGTTTTGCGCCAAGCCCAGCAAAAGCCCGAAGATTACAAAACTCTATCTGTACGGGTTACCGGCTGGAATGCACGCTTTAATACCTTAACCAAAGAGTGGCAAGATATGGTTATAGAGCAGGTGGAAAAAGGGCAATGAGTAGTACAATACCTGTCACAAATATTCAGCGTTTTAGCATACACGACGGCCCGGGGATACGAACCACCGTGTTTTTAAAGGGCTGCCCTTTGCGTTGCGCATGGTGCCATAACCCAGAAACACAAAAGCAGCGTTTGGAAATACTTTATACATCTAATAACTGTATCGGGTGCGGTGCATGTCTTACGCCTTGTGCGGCAGCCGCCCACTCTTTTGGTGCGCTAAGAAACTGCTCCGCAGTTTCGCTGCAATCGCTAGTTCGCCTTCGGCGAACCGCTAAACCTGTCGGAAAAAAAGCGACGCGGGAGACGTTTGTTTCACTCACTGCGCCTAATGATGCGGCGGAGCTACTTTCTCGCGCGGAGAACCAGCATATTTTCGACGTACACCGCTGTAACGGCTGTATGCTATGCGTTAATGTTTGCCCAACAGGTGCAATTACTGCTGCGGGCAAGGTAATGTCTGTACAGGAAATATTGGACACTGTACTGCGAGATAAGGCTTTTTATGGAGCAGAAGGGGGGATAACTCTGTCTGGCGGCGAGCCACTTTTGCACACAAAAGCCTGCCTAGAACTCCTTCGGCTAGCAAAAGAAAATGGTATTGCTACAACGGTGCAAACTTCCGGCTTTTTTGATATGGACGAAAGAGAAATGGAAAAACTAGCGGACTTAACAGATGTTTTTTTATGGGACTTTAAAGACGGGAATGCGGAAAGGCATAAGAAGTATACAGGCCAATCCAATGATAAAATCATGAGAAACTTACTCAAATTGGACAAAATGCCGCAAACAAAATGCATTATACTGCGTTGTATAATGGTTAATACTGTGAATATGGATGTGGACAATTTCTCTGTTATTGCAAAGATATTTAAGCAACTAAAAAAATGCACCACTATCGAACTTGTTCCTTACCATGCCTTAGGCGGAGGGAAATACAAACAGTTGGGCTATAATGATAACGGAAGACAGGAATGGATTCCTTCACCAGAGGATATGGAAGCGGCAAAAAACACACTCTGGGGCTTAGGATGTGCGGTAAAGCATATCGAGTCATAGATGAGCAGTCATGCCATGAACAGCCAGAAAAACAGCCCAACAGGAATCTGTCACAGGCCAATTTCATTTATTTTTGCCACAGCGCCTGCCATAGTTGTTACGCCAAGCTTTTTATATATCAACGCAATATGATTGCGGACGCTTGGCAATTTTATGCCCAGTGCATCTGATATTTCTTTGTAACTTTTGCCTTTGCAAAGTAAATTCATTACCGTTTTTTGCTTATCTGTAAATTTCAAAGGCTTTTCGGTTAAGTCGTTTGTAATATTTGCAGTTTTTTTATTACAGGTCTTTATGCACAGTAGCTTGATAAAACTAATGTGTTTTTTTTCACTGCCTTTCCGTTGTGCAATGCGGTTTTGCAGCTTGCTTAACATATCTGTAAGCTCTGCACCATCGTTAATAAACATTTGTACATAGCTGTAGATATATGCCAACGAAACTGCATCTTCCAAGTGTTCCAGCGCTTTGATTTGGAACCCTCGTTTCTTTTTCCAATAGGCAATTGCAAGTAGTATCCGGGCTTCTATTATGTCGGCTGGCCGGTTGAATGTAACTGACATTTCCAATATTCTACTTAGCAATATTATTCCCAACTCATATTTTCCGGTAATTATATAAGCCCTGCATGTTGTAAATGCGGCATATATTTGCCATAGAGGTAATACATCAAATGTATTTATGGATAACCAACTCTTTGCAGCATTTGCATCGCCAAGTTCAAATTTACGGCGTGCGATAAATGCGTTGATGTTTATATTATGTTCTTTTTCTACAGCAAGGGTTATAGGTTCCAATAACGCTGTTCCTTCGTCAATGTCTTCAAATGCGTCTAGTATATTAACCAATACCAGCATTGCGTCCCAATTTGTATTTATATAGGTTTGGCTATTTGCATTTATTGCGTGTTCATAAGCTTTTGTTAAATGTCCCTGTTCATATAGCAAACCTGCCAACAATGCCTCTTTTGGGATATGAGAAGCACATTCATGCGGTCTACCAATTTTAGGTGGCATCTGCTGTACGTTTTCCACTACATCGCCAATTACCAATTCCGAAAAGTCTATTAGTCCACGATGTAACAAGGGGATGGCAATGATTTGTTTTTTACTCGCCAGATTAATTTCATTATAGGTATGGATTAGCGGTATGCGGAAATCTAACATACGTACACAATGGATTGTGTGGGCAAGGTCCGGATATTTAGCCACAATTACAGGATGCTTGATGTAATACTCATCTATATAGGAAGTCATTTCAGCTGCACGCCCCTCTGCAAATGCACAACACGCCGCAAAATACAACAGATATGGGTACTTGTTTGCAGTATTTAAAAATTCCGGGTGTTTAAACAGCTGCAAAAAATTTTCTTCCATTATATTTTCATTGCTCTGTACAGCTAATTGATAAGAGCAGTCGCCTATAGCATCATAGTTTTTGCACCGGATAAAGCAATCTAAGGCTTTATAGTAATCCTTCTGGGTCAAGTGCCAACATCCCTCTTTTTCTAATAGGCGAAATACAAATTCTTCTCCTTGGTCTTGTGCTAAACGGTACAAGAACTGCTGAAACAAGTGATGATATTTATAAACGCTTTCACGCAATTGGGTAATAAAAACTCCTTTGTGAATCAATTCATTAAGAATAATTTTACTGCCGCAAATGCCAGTTACAGCAAGGCATATGTCGGGGGCAAGTTCATGCAAAAACGCAGTGCGAAGCATAAAATCATGGGTCGTATTATCCCATTTTTCCCATATATTTGACCAGAAAAAATCATTTATATAATCAGACGCATTTATGCCAATTACCCACCCATTGGTTTGTTCCAAAATTTCGTCTGCTTGTTTTTGCGTAATTGTGCAACCTAGCTTTTTATGCAATGTCATTATTTCCTTGCAACTAAAAAGAAGCTGATCAGGTTTAACTTGAGCAATATCACCCCTGACCCATAATTCCGAAAAGGTCGCCGGAAGAAAATGACGGCTAACCAAAACAATTTGAAAATTTGGGGGCAGGCGTTTAATAATAGCGTACAAGAGCTGTAATACCGCATCGTTATGAATCATGTGCAAGTCATCTATTGCAAGCACCGCTTTTTTTCTACAAGAGAGAGCTGAAATAGCATGCAAAGTAAGTTCTTCAGGTGCGCTTTGGAGATTGTTGTGACAAACAGCATTGCATAATGTTTGATTTTGAGGCTGGCAGGTAAGAAGTGCTACACAAAAACGCTCGCAAAATCCAATAACGGAATTGTCGTATTCATCCAGTTGTAAAATAGCTTTTGCTCTGGTGTCTTTGCCAAGCCATTGTGTAACGGCTACAGTTTTGCCATAACCTGCAGGCGCGCACACTAGTATAATACGCTGGTTTTTAAGTTCATTTAAAGTGGATATTACGCTGTGCCTTGTTATCATAACTAAACCGCCTTTGTAATTTAATGTACTATAGCAATTTGATTTTGCGTTGTCCGAAAATGAGACCGAAATGCACGGCTTCATGTGCGTTCTCGGGCGAAACTTGAGGCTACGCAAAACCAAATTGCTATAGCAATTTATTTTATGTGCAAAATAACACCCCAGTGCCAAGTCTATTTTAAAATGCATTGCCTAATATAAATTTGCTATAAAAATTGTGCCAATTACCATCTTGGTGCCAAGTCCACTTTCCCATACATTACATATATTGCAATAGACAAGTTTTATAGTAATTAAAGTTAAAATCGTCTCAAGCCTTGCAGTTGGCGCTTGTGCTAAAAATCTAACTATTTTTTCATAAAATTACTATAACAAAACCAAGAAAGGAAAATATTTATGGCATTTGATATCGATATTGGGTCAAGATTTACTCAGGATCGGCACTGCCCTCTACCCCCACCTCCTGTTCGCCTGTTAGACGAGCCGATAATTACAAATAAAGTTTACGATAGTTGTCGAAGACAAGATTGTATTGACATAATAGCGCATGCTGCAGAACCGGTGATAATAGATGGCAAGCACATTCGTGAAGGAGAAGTTATACCTGTCCCAGTGGGTGCAGGTTCTGTTACAGCAGGCAACTTTGCGGTAAAGAAGATAATTATTGTTGACAAAGAACCATCTCCTTTCAAAAAAGGATTCTGGGATGTGCAGGTTAGATTCGTATTTGAATATGAACTTACTTTCCGCAAGTGCGACAAAGATGTTATCTTATGTGTAAAAGCAAACTCAATCCACAACAAAAAGTTTTGTTTGTTTGGTTCTGCACCTTCAGATTTTGTAACGGTTACAGACCTTTTTAAAGGTGGCTCCTTTGACGGCGGAGCTCCCACTGTATGGGTTGATGCAAAAGCGGTTGCATTAAAGGCAGAATTTAGGTGCAGCCATTGCGACCGTATGCCGGTGGATGTTTGTGTTACTACCGGGTTGTTCTGTATCTTTAAACTTTCCAGAATGGTATGCCTAAATGTGCGTTCACGTGGTTTCTGCACACCTCGCGAGTGTGATTTTAACCCAACAAATCCATGTGAATTCTTCAATGGTATGGATTTCCCAATGGATACATTCGCACCTCTACCGCAAGATGAATTTAAAGGAGTTGCTGCTGGAGTTTTTGATGCTGATTTGTTTATGTAACAAAGCACGCTTGCGTGCGCATTTCGTACCAAGAAAGCGGCTCTGCCGCTTTCTTGTGTGCTAGGAAACTGCTCCGCATTTTCCTATCCGTGCCTTACGGCACGGTGCTTCACGACTGCATGAAAAAAAGCGGCTCTGCCGCTTTCTTGTATAGAAGCAACAAACAGTCTGGCAACGCTTGAAAAAAGCATTGTCAGACTGTTTGTTTGTTGCACATATAGCAAATTGATTTTGCGTTGTCATAAAATGAGACCGAAATGCATGGCTTCATGTGCGTTCTCGGACGAAATTTGAGGCTACGCAAAACCAAATTGCTATAATAATTGTTAAGGCAACCCAAAGATAAACGTACGTATTGACTAGCTACATTTAAGAGTGCTATAGTAAATATTATTTTTGATTACTTTAATACTTAATAGAGGAAGGTTTCTATGATAAAAGGTAAATGTTTTGCAAAATTTGCAATTTTTATAGTTGTGGCTATACTTTTGAGCCTGTCATTTGTTATTACTACAGTAACAGATATCCTAATGCCGGCACCATCACAGCCCACACATAGCATAAACATGGTTCCCCGTACAACATACGTAAGTTATCCTGGGGATGTAGTACTCGACATTTATATTTCACGCTTACCATATGCAGATAGTTATGGAGACTACGGAATAGGCTGGACAGAGTTTGACTTCAATATTTATTATGATTATACAAGATTTGAACTGGTGCCCTATTTAGAGGGGGGAAGAGATCTCGTTAGCACAGATACAGAAACTTGGCTTGGTGTGGATGGTTGGCCTGTAGGTTCTGTTGATTTAAGAATGGTAAGAGGCCGTTTTGGAGAAGATCTCCCGCTGGGTGTTGTAGGAGTTTGGACACACTTGCCGCTTCAGAACCCAGTAATGAGTGATACAGTATTAAGTCTGCGTTTTAGAGTTCTTAGCAATGCCCTTCCCGGTAACGATGTAGAGTTTAGATGGGGCTCTGCGGATGTTGCGGGATTTTGTCCTGTTATTCACTGGTCTGGCGGAGTTTTTCGACTACCAATTGCTGGCCCGTATCTTACAGATTTTTGTGTTGTTAATGTAACTAGTTCCGGTACTCTTATTATCGAGCATATAGTAACATTTGATGCCAATGGTGGAACGCTTGTGGATGACGGTACAAGCAGGTTAGTGTCTGACGGGCAGACACTGGGTGAAAATATGCCTGCGGACCCAACTCGAAGCGACGGATTTACATTTGCAGGCTGGAGCATAGATCCATCTGACTTTGGTGCTCCGTTTTATAGTACGACGCCTGTTGTTGGTGATATAGTAGTTTTTGCAATGTGGGCCCCGCTGCAACCAGTGGATGCGGCTCCAGATTTAATACAAGAACCGATAGACGAGAGCCATCAAGCGTTTGTGGTAGGCTTGCCAATCCTTTTCATCAAAGGGGCGCTTATAGTAGCGAAAGCCGCCAAGTATTTATGGCAAATTTCTCGGATGAAGCATTCTATCTGAACAGAACAATACTAGGGGTTACGTAAGTGTACAAAATTGCAAGCTGATTTTTTGCTAGTTTGTGGATTTGACAATGTGGTAGAAGTACACAAAAAGGAGCTTACGCAATTTTCTATTGCATATAAAAACGGGGATGTTTTGCATATTACTCGCATGAGTAACGGCAAAACATCCCCGTTTTAATTTTATGCTAGAAAATTGCTCTGCAATTTCGCTGTAGCCTGCAGAACAAAGCGCACTTGCGCACGTGTTTCGTACAGTCCATATTCCTATCATATGAAACAAAGCGGCAGAGCCGCTTTCTTGAACCAAATATCTTAATCTGGTAATACTGCCGGCAGAGCAGGTATTGTTAATTCGGCTCCTACAAATAAAAGATTTGGATTTGTAATATTGTTATATGAGGCAATAAAATTTGCACGTGCCTGATTTTCAGAAGCTGTGCTACTGCCATAATGTATTATGGCAATGCGCACTAAATTTTCCCCAGCTGCTACTGTATGTGGCCTTGGGAAATCTGTTGCGGCTATTGTATCTGGTACCCCATCACCCGAGGCTGTGCTGTTATCATTTGAGGTGCCGTTACCTGTTGTGCTGCTGCCAGTTTCATGCTCTGTAAGTTGTGCTCGCAAATCTGCATTACTCAATCGCAGGTTGGTGTTTTCCGTGCTTGCTGCTTCATAGCGTGTTTGATAATGGTTTGCCCTGTCATATGTTGCTTGCATTTCATAAATTCTTGCGTTTGCCGCACGGTATCTTCTGTTTATTCCAGCCCTACTTCCTGTCATAATTACTAACAGTATAAGGAGAACAAATATAGTCCCACCGGCTACAATTCGCACAATGCCTGTATTGTCGCCATTATCGTCGCTTTCTCTTTCTGCCCTGCGAGCGGCAAAACCTCGTGAGGCACTAAGGTCAACATCCCCTCCTGTGCGAGGTGTTCTTTGGGTGGTGCGTGCAGGACGGCTTGCAGCACTACCACCATCGCCCCCGCTTGAGCTCCCCCGGCCTGATGATATTAGCTCGTCTGGGTTGTAACGCTGTCGGAAGTTGTCGTACGAACTATCCTGGGTAGAATCCAGTTCGTCATCTTCCCGGCGTGTGGGTGGCGGAGACCCTGCCATTCTGCGTTGGGTTGGAACAGTCGCACGTACCGCAGGACGTGGTGCAGGGTTAGGTTGCCGGCGGCGTTCTCTATCCCTATCTCTGGTGGCACGGGCTTCACGTATACCGGTTTCGAAAAAATCTTCGTCTGTATCTGTAGGCGGCGGGGCAGGACGTTCACGTCTTGGGCGACGTTCTGTAACCGGAGATGGCAATGGAGGACGTTCGTCAAGCTCTTGTTCTACGCCTCTGTCTGTATTGCTACTGCGGTTATAACCGCTTACAAATGCGCTGGGCTCCTCGTTATCTGCATCCTCGTCCATTAACCTGCCTATTGGAGACTGCGATACATCTTCTTCGTAATTATCGTCAAAATCGTCCATTTCTTCCCCTAATCTTCGCCTGTCGTCTGAACTGTTCATAGTAGATCACTCCTATTCTATCTTCTGTCTTTGTTTTATTTTATCTTGTTTCTTACTTATTTTTTCTTACTTATTTTCTTAGGCCAAAATACAACCCACCCGGTACTAAATCTTCAAAAAGATAATCAAGAAGTTCCGAGGCTGTAACTAGCTCAAAGCCATTTTCTATTAAACTAGGAACAAGGCGTGCCATGGCTTCTGTTGTAGACGAGTAGATATCGTGCAAAACTATTATTGCGCCGTGCACGGCATTTTCCATTATAAAATCGTAAATATGGTCTGCATCTCTGATACGCCAATCTTCTGGGTCTATAGACCAGTTAACTATTTTGTATCCAAGCTCTCTTGATACACGCCGCACCCTACTATTTACAACACCAAATGGCGGACGGAATATTTGCGAAGACGGGCTACCAATTATGTCTTCGATTGCTGCAGATGTATTTTGAATTTGCTCTCGTATGCCACTCTCGTCAAGGTTTGTAAAGCTGACGTGATTCCAAGAATGCCCGGCAATTTCATTGCCATGTTGTGCGGCACGTAGTATTGTGTCTGCTCCGGCCTGTATATGGGTACCTAATACAAAAAAAGTTGCTCTGGAGTTGTGTTGCTCTAAGATGTCTAATATATCAGGCGTAAACCGAGAGGGGCCATCGTCGAAAGTAATGGCTATTTTGTATCTTGGGGGCTTTGGCTCTGGCCCTAGTTCCGGGGGAGAGTGTATGGCGGCCACTTCTATTTGTGTGTTTTCTTCCGTATATTTTTGTTCGGCGTTCGTTTCCTCATTAATATATTTACAGGGAAGTTTGTTTGTTTTTTCCGTTATGCTGTATGCATCATGTGTTGGTGTTTGTGCAAATAGAAGTTTATCATCTTCTGTCCATGTAGTGGCTATATCCGCATCGCATGCAGTAAACACCACTAAGGCAAATATAAGCAATAAGATAAGTAACGATACAATGTAAACAGGTGATCTCTTGCAAAATAGGTCTGCATTACTTGCACTGTGCAAGCTGGAATTTCTTCGCCCATAAAAAGAAGGCGAACTTCCTCCTTGTGTATGATAAAATTTGTTTATCACTAAATCCCCAACTTCCATTACTATAGCAATTTTTGCTGAAACCATTTTCAACTTAATTGTCTATATGTAAAAAGTATAAACGACAATGTGATTTACGTCAAAGGAAAAAACCCAAAAAAACACAAAAAAACCTCCTTTTCAAGAGGTTTTTGCCGCTTTTCTATCTGGAAAAATTTAGCTGCACGCTTCCGCTCGTACTTCTTGCTGTTATTGGCGTTGAACCACTGCCACCGGAAAAGCTTCTGCCATTTTGGCGGGAGCCGTCTATTCGCATAGAGCCTGATGTTACGGAGATACTATAATTAAAATTGCTGCGTGGCGCACTTGTATAAAACCTGACACGACCAGACGTTGTTTGCAGTTGTATGCGGCTTGTGCCAACATGAGATATGTTGCTGTCGGTAATATTGACGCTGCCGCTGGTAGAGCGGGCATAAATATCTCCAAAAACACCATTACCCTGCACAGAGCCGGAAGTGGTTTGTAAGTGCACGCTAAGATGGTTTCCACCATCTACAGTAACGCTGCCGCTAACGGTTTGCAGTCTCAGGTTTGCAGTAGATACATTTTCCAGCCGGATACTGCCAGAAGTTCCTCTTGCATCTATATAACGCACTGTACTTGGGACATAAATGTATATTCTGTTGCTAAAGTTTGCAAAAGAGAAGCTTGAAGGGTCAAAATTAAACTCCATAAAATTAACTTCGTCTGCACGGTTGAAGGAGACGCCTAAAGTGCCAATGCCAATAAGCCCCTGATTCCTGCTCCAGCTAACACCAAAACCATTAACTACCCTGGTTGCGCCAATACTCCTAGTGTCTATATATAGCTGGCCGTCTACCTCGTTTACAATTACATCCCTGCCATTGGCAGAAACTACACGTGGCACAGCTTCATTAGTTGGAACAATCCGAATAGAGCATGTAGACGAAGTTATGTTTATTGTATGGATATCGTTACTAAAATTTAAGTTTACGGCTGTTACTTCATCCTCTTCTAGTGGGAAGGCTGCAACGTGAAGGCCATTGTTAAAATATACACGACCGCCTCTTGCGCCGGTTAGCCACCCTGCGGCAAACAAGCAAGCTCCCAGCAGCACAAGCACTAGTGCAACTTTCCCCCAGTTTATGCGTGGTCTGCGATATGGGTCTTCTTCCCACGTGTTTGGGGTTATAGGATTGTTATACTGTTCGTTCATGGCGTCCGGGCCCCCTTGTAAATTTTCCTATTAGTGTTTGTGCAAGTGATATAAGCCATTTGCCAATACTAATTGTAAGAATTATTAGATAGATACCAATACCTATTAGCACAAGCCCCATGCCGGCAGATAAAAGCCCAAAGCCTGCATCTTGAAAGAGTATGGGTACAGATAAAACCGCACCTGCAAGGCCGGTTGCCACAAATGCAAAGCCGCTTACGGCAATAGAGAAAATTATAGCCCATAACCCGGCAAATAGGCCTATAAGCCCGCCGCCTAAGCCAAAAACAAGGCCAATAATTGCAGGGCTTGCCACTATTAATAAAATGATAATTGGCCAGCCCAGGCGGCGTTTATCACGGGGTACTTTGTGGCCTTCTTGGTAAGAGGAAGAGTTTGGGGCCGGTACCCCATGTGGTGCATGACTTACTTTTTTTACATAGCTAGCCAAAATTTCTGCCGCAACTTCGCTAGGGGTACCTAAGCTGTTAATTGCCGTAATTTCGTCTTCGGAATTTTGGATATGATTGCTGTAGTATGCCAATATATTTTCTCGCTCGTTTATTGGTATAACTTCCAGCTTAGAAGATAGTTGGTCAATGAACTCCAACTTCGTAAGTGGTGTCATTAGGCAGCTCCTTTTTTTTTGTTTGATTTTAGCATATATTGTGTGTGTGATATAGCAATTTGGTTTTGCGTAGCCTCAAATTTCGCCCGAGAACGCACATGAAGCCGTGCATTTCGGTCTCACCGTTGGCGCACTTGCGCCAACAATCGGACAACGCAAAATCAAATTGCTATAAAGAGAGAGGTGTGCTTTCAAACCCCAAAGGGTTACTCTCAGTAACCCTTTGGAGTTTTTATATAACCATATACGCATTCTTCGCAATTATGTTTGAAATATTCTATGACAATGTCTTAGAATGTGGTAAAATTATACCATAATTCTAGTTTGAAATCGCTTACGCTGCGTACTACGGCTTTGCCGTTGGCGCTTGTACCAACAATCAGACTGTTTTTAACTAGTATTACAATAGCAAAGGGGTTAGCAAGCCACCCTATAATTTAGGAGGTCAACATGAAAAAAGCATTAATTTTTCAAGGCGGCTGGGACGGTCATGAGCCTGTTCTAGTATCCAAGCGTTTTGCATCGATTTTAGAAAAAGAAGGTTTTGAAGTAACTATTTCCGACAATTTGGATTGTTTAAGCGACGCAGGTGCCCTTATGGAGCTAGACTTACTGGTTGCAAGCTGGACAATGGGCAATATCGACGGAAAATACACGGAAAATGTTGCAAAAGCCGTAGCCAACGGCGTGGGGCTTGCTGGCTGCCATGGCGGAATGTGCGATTCTTTCCGTTGGGATACTCAGTGGCAATTTATAACCGGCGGCCAATGGGTAAGCCACCCTGGCGGCGACGGCATTAATTACATGGTAAATATTACATCTTGCTCTAACCCAATAACGGAAGGCCTGTCAGATTTCCCGGTATGTAGCGAACATTACTATTTGCACATAGACCCCGCTGTGGAAGTGCTGGCAACAACCCGCTTCCCACATCCGGATGTACCTTATTACCATATGGCTAACAAGCCTGTGGATATGCCGGTTGTATGGACAAAAATGTGGGGGCTTGGCCGTGTGTTTTATAACTCCCTTGGCCACCATGATGATGTTTTTGATAACTCCCCAAATGCGCAGGAGCTAATGCGCCGCGGTATGTTGTGGGCTGCGGAAGGTAAGGCGTTTGCCAAGGCAAATGAGCTAACAACAGAGCGGTTCGAGAATACAGCGAAGATGTACTAGTAATCTGCTTAAGAATCAGTTAGTTACTCGCAGTAACCAGCTGGATTTAATATAAAGGAGCTTCCCCTATGAAAAAAACAAAAATAGGCATAGTAGGATGCGGCGCAATTTCCGGCATCTACCTTACAAACCTAACAAGCATGTTTTCTAATACAGAAATAACCGGCGTGTGCGACCTAATAGATGAACGGGCAGAAAACGCCGCACGTGAATATAATTTGAAAAAGTACAAAGACATGCACGAACTTATTGCAGACGACAACGTAGACATAGTGCTAAACCTAACCCGCCCATACGAACACTATGACGTTAACATGGCGGCAATTGCGGCAGGTAAACACGTGTACGCAGAAAAACCTCTTGGCGCAACATTAGAAGAAGGAATAAAAGCTCGTGACGCTGCAGAAAAAAAGGGTGTATTGCTTGGTGGTGCACCAGATACATTCCTTGGTGCGGGTATTCAAACCTGCCGGAAGTTAATAGATGACGGTTACATTGGCCGCCCCGTGGCTGCAACGGCATTTATGGTAGGCCGTGGCCACGAAACATGGCATCCGGACCCGGAATTTTATTACCAATTTGGCGGCGGACCAATGATGGATATGGGGCCGTACTATATAACGGCACTAGTTAACCTGCTGGGTGCAGTAGAATCTGTAAGTGGTGTGACAAAAAAATCTTTTGATACACGCCGCATTACAAGCCAACCACATTTTGGCAAAATTGTGGATGTGGAAGTTGACACACATATTGCAGGGCAAATGTCCTTTGCAAACGGTGCTGTAGGCACAATAATCCAATCTTTCGATGTGTATGCCCACAACCTGCCCATAATCGAAATTTATGGCACGGAAGGCACACTTTCCGTGCCAGACCCAAATACGTTTGGCGGTCCAGTGCGTTTATACAGGCCAGAGCAAGGCGGATTCCTAGATCTGCCGTTAACATTTGGTTACCCGGAAAACAGCCGTGGCCTTGGCCTTGCAGATATGGCAAAGTCATTAGAAACAAAAGTAAAACCACGTGCCGGGGTAGACCTGACATTCCACGTGTTGGAAGTTATGACGGCGTTTACACGCAG
>Ga0123355_10007458_pt1 | contig 16391 bp, 12 predicted proteins | sample TergutEmb28metaG_3_FD_89872 | JGI IMG/M metagenome (GOLD analysis project Ga0123355, IMG submission 89872) | Embiratermes neotenicus P1 segment gut microbial communities from Petit-Saut dam, French Guiana - Emb289 P1 | ecosystem: Host-associated > Arthropoda: Insects > Digestive system > Gut ...
AAATTTGAAGGCAAGAATAACAGACGCTTTTGCTACAATAACTGAAGACATGTTGGAGAACACGTGGAGAGAAATTGGTTATCGATTAGACGTTCTCCGTGCAACAAAAGGAGCACATGTTGAAGTGTACTAATTTGTGGTAAAAAATTTTCTTGGGTTACATTCTGAAAAAAAAAAAAGTTTGTATTCCACGTACAGTAATTTTTTTTTTTGTAATAAATGTTTGTAATCAGAGAAAGACTTTATGCTGTCCCTGTAGTATAGGTTCCGTGTTTACAGTGTACCGATCTTACCGATCAGTCTTCTGAGACTATAAAATACCAAATGATATCCTCGATGAAAAAGTTCGTATGTTTGGGAGGATTTTGAGCAAAGCCGTAAGTTTATACCAAATACGGTCCTGCAAGCTATAATTTTGTTGTAAAAATACACAAATGAACACCCTGTACCTTTTTTATGAATGGAAATGAAAAAGTAAAGCATGTGTATCGAATTCTATCACTATTTCCTGCTAACACAAATTGGAAAGAGCAGTGTGGTCTGTAACCCGCACTGTTTAGTATAGAAATCTACCGAATCTTACAAGAATGGGAGACAGTAATTGCGAATGGAATACAGAACACACATTAACAGGAAAATCATTCGATACAGTATGCCGATGAACAGTGGAATGTGGTACAGGATTAGATACAAATAGTGACACAGAAAGGAAACATAATCATAAAGAAATAAAAAGTGATGATGGTTGTCTACACAATCGTATGGCCTTGTGTAGTACTAACGTAAGTGGAGTGGAAAGCATGTCATGTTGTAAAATTTTACAATCGTCACTATTTAAGGAATGCCACGTCTGAGGCCGAAGAATAAATTACATTAGGGCGGACAGTCGTCGTCGGAAACAGAACTAAAGGAAGTATCGAATTTGGGCCATGATAGCTCAGTCGGTATATTGCCTTGCAGCGGGCTGGACGTTCCGGGTATCGAATCCCGGCGGGGGGGGACCGAGATTTTCCTCACCTTTCCAGACCAGCCCTGGGGCCCACCCAGCCTCTTGTGCAATCGGTACCGGGTCATTCCCGGGGACGGAGGGGGGGGGGGAAGCTGAAACGGGCGGTGTGCTAACCCTACACCCTGCATGTTGCGCCGAGGCTGAAGAAAGAGTAAGATACCTACCGACTGTGGTGCGTCGTAATGTGAGATCTAAAAACGTCGTGAATGAGGAGGCCCTGGCCCACTGTGGGGCTGTCGCGCCAAAAACACACACCAAAAAAATGCCCTTTGGTAAAAGTTTTACCGCAGTACATTCGTTGGCTTACCATATACTGTAACTGGAAATTTTATATGTTTTGTTACTGCCACATCTGTATGGGTGTAAACTGAGCCGGTGTTTGTGTGTTGTGTTATTGTCAGATCAGTACTACTGTCAAATGACCTGTTTTGTCAAGCGGTTCGACGTGCCGTTTGAGCTAATCTGCTGTAGAAGGGGTGGACAGTCATAGGGAGGCTAAATTTGGAGCTCATAATTCGGTTCAAATCGACTGTTTTTGACCCCACTACACCTGCATATGCCGTAATTGCCTTCCGCTCCACCTGTTCGGTTAGTAGCGAGCGTTGCGATCCTTTCCACCTTCCAATGGAACGTTTGGCAGTCAAATTTCTCAGTCTTATTCGTCGATGTTGATCATTCCGTGTTCACCTGCACGGGACCGTCTGCTTGCACGATGTGATGAAGAGCAAGGCGAGGAGGGTTTTACAGCTCGCAGTCAGAAGGCTTTCCGACAGCGACTGAGTCTGGAGAACATGGACGTGGCACAGTAAAAAGTTCAGAGTGTGAATTTATAGGCAGATCATTCTTCTGTAGGGTACAGATGAACTTAAAGAGATAAGAATTTGTCTGTTTCGTATTCTCTGTGAAACATGGAGTATTTTCTGGGCTTTATTTTATGAAGGCTTCATGGAGTCTGCGAAAACTTCAGTTGCTCCTTCTCTGTGGCGCCTGAGAACTACGTTTTTTATGTTATGCAGCTCCACTATTTAAACAGCTAACCAAAGCGTGCGAAAGAAAGGGAGGTTTAATGAAATTCATGAAATTTTGATTCGTGGTTATCTTCTGAAGAGCTGTTTTCGCAATATTTATACGAGTATAATGGGAGAGGGGGGTGTATAGGGTCTTGGTGGGGAAACCGGAGGGAAAGAGACCACTGGGGAGACCTAGGCGTAGATGGGTGGATAATATTAGGATGGATCTTCAGGAGGTGGGATGTGGCTATATGGACTGGATTGGGTTGACCCAGGATAGAGACAGGTGGCGGACGCTTGTGAGTGCGGTAATGAACCTTGGGGTTCCGTGAAATGCGGGGAATTTCTTGACTAGCTGCAAACCAGTTAGCTTCTGAAGAAGGACTCTGCACCATGGAGTAAGTAAGTAAGTAAGTATAATGCGCGGCTAGGGTAGCCCAGTCGGTATAGAGACTTGCTGCGGGTTGGACGGTCCACGTTTCGAACCCTGTTGGAGGGGGTCGTGATTTTGCGTACCCGTCCAGCCCGGCCGTGTTGCCCACCCAACCTCCTATACGATGGGTACCTTTATCTTTCCCGGGGGTAAAACGGCCGGGGCGTGGGACTGCTGACAACTTTACCACCTTCATGTGTCTATTGTCCAGAATTTCTGGGAGTCCCAGGGTTCTGGGGGGACCGCGGTAGCACAGTAGTTAAGGTGCTGTGCTACAAATCGGAAGGTCGCGGGTTCGAGCCCAGCTGTGTCAGTGGATTTTTCCTTGACATAAAGTCCTTCCGATCGCACTTTGGCCCTGGGGTTGACTCAGCCTCTAACAGAAGTATCAGGAGTATGGGGTAAAGGCGGCCGGTGCGTAAGGCTGACAACCTACCACCATCCTGTGCCGTTGTCACGAAATCTGGGAACCTTAACTTACTGGAACCCTCTGGGCCCCTCCGGGCCTGTAACGGGACTGCTTTATCTTTACCTTTTACCGGTCTTCTGGAGCATGAAGGACCTGTCCTGGCCTTTATGGTATAGCTTTATCTTTTACTTAAATACACGTTGAATTATATGCGGCGTTGTGATTGAAAAGGTACGCTAATTTCTGCAGACGATTTTGTAGATATTAATACAAGTGGCACTGATTTTGTAATGGCTGCTGGTAACAATACATAAAGCTAACCAGTAGAGTTAAGTCTATTCAGGAAGAAATTAAGAACAGATTGAAGTCAGGGAATGTTTGCTATCATTCGGTGCAGAATCTTTTGTCTTCCAATTTGCTATCTAAAAAACGTAAAGATTAAGACATGCAGAACTATAATTTTGCCTGTTGTTTTTTATGGGTGTGAAACTTGGTCGCTGTCAATGAGGGAGGAACGTAGGCTGTGGTTGTTTGGGAAAAGGGTGCTGAGGAGACTATTTGGGCCTTAGTGGGATGAGGAGACACGGGAGTGGAGAAAACTACATAATGAAGAACTTAATGATCTGTACTCCTCACCCAATATTGTTCGAGTAATAAAATCGGGAAGAATTGGATGGGCGGGGCATGTAGCGCGAATGGGTGAGAGGAGAGTTTTATTCAGGTTTTGGTGGGGAAACGTGAGGGAAAGAGACCACTGGGGAGACCAAGGCGTAGGTGGGAGAATAATATTAAGATGGATCTTCAGGAAGTGGGAGGTGGGGGTATGGACTGGATCGAGCTGGATCAGGATAGGAACAGGTGGCGGGCACGTGTGAATGCGGTAATGAACCTGCGTGTTCCATAAAATGCGGGGAATTTCTTGAGTAGCTGAAAACCGGTTAGCTTCTCAAGAAGGACTCTGCTCCATGGAGTAAGTAAGTAAGCAAGTAAGTAATTAATTAAGTAAGTAAGTAAATGTGTTGTAGAGGTAAAGGTACGGGTGTGAAATGAATACAGTTAATTCGAACACACCATGAGTTTCTGCTATCGTCTCGGTACCTCCCGCCCATTGTGCTACATGTAATGCATGTAACAATAAGAATATCGTATCCAACTTTGTGATTATTTCCATCCTACCGTATTTAATGCAGTGAGCGGTTTGGAAAGTAAACGATATTGTGTCGTTGGGCTTTCTCTATATCAGATATTAGGCAAACGACTTAACAGAGGAGGCATTCATTGCGTTCCATGCAAAATGCGGTTTCTGTTTGGAAACTACTTCGCTTTTTGTAAAATAAACTGCAGGAATATTATCATGGTGCCTGTGTCTTGTTGCTGTGCTATGAATATGTAAATGATCCTGTTGGATGCTCCGTTTTATAGGCCAGTACAAAGTGTTCCGCTTAACACCGGCCGACTTAAACGTCGAAATGGAAAATGGATTTGTTTCGTTTATTTTTTGGTAGACTAAATGCACATGTTTTATATTCACGAGACAATGCATCGCAATTCTGTGTCAGTAAATGTCCAACAAGATGCAACTGTACACAGTTTATTTTATCTGTAAACTGCTGTACATGTTTCGGGTGGTTTCTCCACCCATCATCAGAAGCACAAATAATTTTATCTACAGCATCTAGTACTAGTCAAACGTTGCTAGCCGTCGCTGTCGTGGAGGAGTTGAGACTGTTTCTTCATCCATTATCAGGAGCACAAATAACTATATACAGCATCTGGTACTAGTCAACTATTGTTGTTTCCGGTCGTTATCGTGGAGGAGTTGGGACTGCATTCTGATGTAGACACAGTTAATTTTGCTTCTGTTGATGGGTGGAGAAACCGCCCGAAACATGTAGAACAGTTTACAGATAAGTAAACTGCGTATAGTTGCATCTTGTTGGTCATTTATTGATATAAATGCAAATTCTTACACAAGAAATTGGAAATGGGATCCTTTGAATCAGTACATTCCTGAGCGTTTGGTATCATGTTCATGTATGCCTTAGGGAAAAGGGTGACTACGGTAGTGTCAGTAGCGCTTCGAATGTTCTTCCTCAGTTCGTCTAAAGTGTTAGGACTTTGACTAGTAAACTTTGCCTTTCCAGTGTCCCAACAGGACATGGCCGGAAGTGGTGCTATACGATCTGCGACAATCCCACCACGACGTAGACGACCGTCTATTAGGACTGCAGAGGTTGTGGCCGATACTGAACAAAGTATTGCTACAAGTACGAAGCAGTGTATTCGATAATTGTCATTTCCATTATCTTCTTTAATGCGTTGGGTAGTTCAGTCAGTATAGCGACAGACTACGGGGTGGAAGGTCCGGGATTGATTCCCGGTGGGGACGAGATCTTCCGCCCGTCCAGAACGACCCTGAGGCCCACCCAGCCTCCTGTACAATGGGTACCGGTCTTTCCCGGGGGTAAAGTGCGGCCGGAGTGTGCTGCTGACCACTCACCCCCTTCTAGTGCCGCAGTCATGGAAGAGTAGAGCTATACCTCTCCCCACCCTCTGGGCCACACCGGGCCTGTAACGGGATCACTTTACCTTTTTATTATCTTCTTTAAGAATGCGTTTAGTTTTCCTAAAACTGAACCAAACAAATTCTTTTCATGATTTCCCCGTAGAAAATGGCCGCTTTTAAGTGGGACGCTGTGTTCTGTGGCGCCGTTTATTAATTGCCTTGTTCTCTGTCTTTAGGTAACCTATCACCCATTCATCACCCATTCATCTAGGTCCATTCTGGTGACTAATGCGTTGAATTTAATCTCATTATAGTTTTCGTGTTATGCGTAATATAAATTGTATTTGGCACATCGTGTCAGCGCAGACGAGTTTATTCCCAGGTAACTGCGCAATTGATTTTACTGCTCCTACACGTTTCGGTTGCAAACCTCTGCTATCTTCAGGGAGCCACCACTATCGAATACATATGCACAATGCTATACACTTTGTAAAACCAATTGTGCAAATAGTTGGGAGTTAACTTGTTTGTATGACACAGCTGCCTGGAAAACGTGGAATATAAAATTAGGTATTGCTGTATACGCCGAGTTTAGTGTGGAGCGCAAATACTAAATGTAAGAAAATATTGGATTACGGGAAGGAAATTCTTTTATATTTGATGGCGATGCTCATAACATGTTCTGCATTTGCCCTGTGTTCATAAAATCCACTTTATTTTATCTAAAATATGTAAATAAAAATAATAAATGTGTGATACCGTTAAAAGGTAAAGTGTTCCCGTGTCTGACCCGCTGTGGCCCAGAGGGTGGTTAGAGGTATAGCTCTACACTTGCATGACCGCGGCACTAGAAGGGGTGAGTGGTTAGCAGCACGCTCCGGCCGTACTTTAACCCCGGGAAAGAACCGGTACCCATTTTACAGGAGGCTGTTTGGTCCCAGGGCCGGTTGGACGGGCGGAAAATCTCGTCCTCACCGGGATTTTTTTAAAAATAGAACCATGACTTTATTAACCTTAGTACAATTTGTACAATGTTTGATGTTTACTCCTGTGCTGACAACCCTTGACCTTTCATGAGTATTACTAAACTAAACTTCAGTTGGACAACGCGCCCCACCCGGCCACCACAGTTTCTGCTACAACGACTACAGCACACGGCATTCCACTCATCCCGGAACGCCACCATACTCCGCTAGCCACAAGATAAGCAAGGCGGCAACACTGCGGCACAAAGCGTATAACAGTCTAAACTATACGACAGCGAGCACTTCACATCAGCACCACGACTCCGATCTAATAGCACAAGAAGACATACTCCCATTTCCAACCATCGACAACCGGGGCATCGCACTCACGCCACCCTACAACAGTAAGCGCAACAGAACACCAGTACAACCCACACACGTCTGGAACACAACCGACCATCTTCCACAAGGATAACCGACTACCCGCACGTGAGTTCCAGACCTCCATACACGGGAGTACACATCTTCCAGTGTACTATTTATCGTCCACTCACACATCGCGAGTGTAAGAACTTCCCTCTCCCCTGATGGACTTCACAACCTATACTATATTACGACCAACATTACGGCACTAATTCGCACAGCTCACAGATACCTTTTATACGTATGCAGACATTGATCCACATGTGCAACAAGATTACACGATATTTTAATCGTATTTTAACTATAATTTTAAATATAATGTTATAACTAGTGAACTGTAAACCACGGGATCCCGTAGGTAGCATTTACAAACGTACCTTGTACGACACATTTTATAAGCCTGAAGATGACCCCATGGGGTCGAAACAGGTAGCTTTGGTGCTAATTGCATAATTCTTACTTTGCAACATTGAGTTGTGTATGAAGGACAATAAATATAAATTATAAACTGTGTCATCTGTTCTTCTCGTCCTTCCCTTGTAGTTTGTAATGGCTTTGCCCGTTATTCCGTGGTGGTACATATTGCTTCCTTCACCTTCTGCCTGCTCCATCGTTGTGGTTGTCATCTACACGTTCTGTCCGCTATCCGTCGTCCCCTAAGGCTGTGGGTCCACATTCTTGTTCGTTTGGGGTCTTTCTGGTAGTTTGGGTGTCGCTTCCCGCGTTTGCTCCCATGTTGATACTTCCGTGTAATGTTATGTTCCTTAAACCAGTCTGCTTCCCCGCTTGTGACGCGTGGCTGTACTTGACTGATTTATCGTTCGCGTTGACGACCAGCGTCTTCATCTTCTTACTTGTTCCGACCTTGATACCTCCTGACTAGTAAGATGTTTCAGTGACAGTAAGAAAGTTTGCTACGAGCTTGTGTCGGTTCATTTGCATGTACACTTTCCGTTTTGTCCGTCTCATAAAATCCATTAGGTCGTGCGCCGTTAAGTTACGCTGTTTCTATAATCTGAAGTTCACAAATAGCGCCAACATCCAAAATACTGCCCACTGGCGTTGTGTGGGCCAGAGTCGGAAGTCAGGACGTGTTAGCCATACTCTGGGTATGTTTTCAGGTGACGCTCTCAGCATTCTTGTTATTCTACTAGACGCCCATTGCCACGTTTGTTTTCCTTCTCCCCACTCGACTAAACGATGTTCCAATGTCTCTTCTTCCGCATTCTGTACATGTGTCATTTTTCGTTATATTAATGCGGTTTAGTTGTGTACCTGTTGGGATTATATCATGAATCACTTTGTACCAGGTGACAAGGTCCGATTTCCGCACCGGAGTGGCCTTTATGTTTTTCCATACACTCTTCCAGTCTGTTTTTGTCCAAATTTTCGTGATCCGCATTTCTTGAATTGTATTGGCCACATTACTTATCTTCTGTAGTGTTGCGTATACTCGCTGTTTGTATGTTCTGATGATTCTGTGGCACTTTGGTTTTGTATATACGCTGCGTCTTATGTATTCACGTATGTAGACCAACGCCGCCGGGACTTGTCCGAAATAAGGGGTTTTGTATTCCGGTCGAGATGTTCCACTTCTTAAACCAGTCGGCTGTCCTTCACGCTACCCTTGTGGCCGTAGGCGTATTACGAATAGAGCTATACTCTTTGCCCATATGTTAACAAGGTCCCAACCCCCCTCCCCCACACTACGCTGGAGTGTGGATAGGGGCACCCGGAAGATTTCGCCTCGCTAGATATTCCAGGCTATAGTGCAGTTGCCTTGTCGCACTCCTCCCGCCGTTATCGGGAAGATCTGGCCTGTGTGCCAGATTTTGGCTAATAGATAGTGATGGACGTATCGGATTCTCGTGTCTAGGTCTAGTTTCCTGTAGTATGCGTCTTGCGCTATCGCTCGTACCTGTGATATTCTGTGCCATTGCTTCTTGTTGGTTATGTTGCTCTTACTCTTGAATGTGAATCCCAGTATTGATATATCCCCATAGTAGGGTATATTCATTACCCTTCGTGTTGCTTCCCACTCGCCTATTGCCATCGCCCTTGATTTGCCCATGTTGATATGAGCACCTGATGCTTTTTGGTAGGTATCTCAAATATCTTGTAATTTTGGTATTTCTTCCGGTCTCGTCAAGAATATTTTGATGCCATCTGCGTAAATCACGGTTGCTATCCCTGGTCTCCCGTTTCCCTCTTTGATACCTGTAATTTCTTCTTCCAGGTTTTGTAACAGGTGGTTAATGTATATTGCTTATAATAACATGCTGAGAGGACATCCTTGACCTATTGATCGTTTAACTTGGATTCTGTTTGATATGAATCCATTGTTGTGTATTTCAGAGGTTGCGTTTCTATAGAGGCCCATGATTCTACTATAAATTACTCGCTGAATCCGTATGCACGTAGGGTTTCTTCCAGATATCGATGTGAAATCATGTCAAATGCTGCTTGAAAGTCAAGTGATATGTCGCGGAGCGGATCTGTGATGTTTCCGCATATGCAATAACATCTCTGATTGTTGCTACCGCTTCGAATATTGATGTCCTCTGTATGCCACAGTGTTGCTGTGGCGATATAATATCCTGTAATGTTGGTTTCAGTCTATTTGCTATGAGCTTGGCTAATATCTTATAGTCCGAGTTGAGAAGTGCTAGTGGCCTGTAATCTGATGAGTGTAGTGTTGGGCTTCTTGAGTATCACACCTTAATTGTTCTTCGGAATACATTATGTTCATTATTTGTAGTAATTCCGTTCGGAATATGTCCCATCCCATTATGTAGAATTCCGAGCCAATGCCGTCCACTCCAGGCGCTTTATTGGGCTTGCCCTGAGATATTGCAGTCTTTAGTTCTTCCAGCAATATGGGTGCCATTAATGCCGCGTTCAACTCAGGATTGATGCTTTGTGCTATCTCGATGTAGTGATTTCTTCATACTTTCGGCCTGCACTTCTATTGGTTGAAATACTCTCTGGAAACGATTCGTAAACGCTTTCATTTTGGTCTTAGAAGTTTCCTGTAGGTCATCGTTGTCATCTCTTATCTTGCTGATCTTTCGGGTTTCTTGTCGTTTCCTGCTCTTATTATGTGGTTTATTGTGGGTGTTTCCCCTTCTGCTCTGTCCTCTTCACTGTTGTTCAGCATTACTCTTTGCCGGTATGTGTTATTCAGCCTCATAATTTTGGTCTTTAGGCAGTTCAGTTTAGTCATCTTGTCAGCATTTTGGCCTGGTTGGCTTATGATATTGTATATTACACTGTAGTAAAAGTCTTCCATTCGGCGTCTGTTAGAATTCTGGTCTGTTCCTTCTTGAATAAATAGTCTCTATATATTTTTTTTCACGAACTGTGTCCACCATCGTGTTATGTCCACGTATCGTTTAATGGTCTGCGTCCATCCTTTCCACTCCTTGTAATTTCCTCCGGAATGAAGCATCTTCCATAAACGAGTTGTTCATTATCCACCTGCCCTTCCCTCTCAGGCTTCTGGGTGTTACTAGTTGGATTCTTAAGAGAACAGCTAGGTGGTCTGAGAATGCTGCTGCAATTGTCTCCGTTCCTTGTTTATGACGTATCAGGTCTTCCGATAGGTACAGTCTGTCTATACATGTCGGTCCCGTTGCTGTGTAGTGATTAAACCCGTGTGGGTTTTTGTTCTGATCCCAGGCGACTTTAAGTTTCAGGCCATTGCTCAATCTTTGGAGTGCGTGGCTGCTTATGCGTTGACCAGTACAGTCGTTATTACTGAGAACACAATTGAAGCCTCCTGCTATTATTAATTGGACTGGGCTTAAGGGTAATAATCCTAGTATGTCCACATTGAAGAATTCCTCCCTCTCAGTACGTTTAGCGGTCCCTGAAGGTGGATAGATACGAGGTCCGACAGTAAAGTAATTAGACTGGTTTCAAAAAAGAGTTTTATTTTATTTATTCATCAACTAAAATACGGTCACCTAAAAGTACACCACTTGTGCCTGCACACAGGTGTTCCAACCGTGCTGCCACTGTTTGTAGCATTCCTGGAACGCAGCTTGAGGAATGTCGTTTAAGGCCTGCGTTACAGAGCTCTGGATGTCTTCTGTTCATTCAAAGTGGTGTCCTTTCATTACCGATTTTGCTTTTTAAAATAAGAAGTCGCAGGGTGCGAGATCAGGTGAGTAAGGAGGCTGCGGCATCACCGTAATGCCTTTGGATGTCACAAACTGCACTACAGAGAACGCTGCATGGGCTGGCGCATTGTCGTGGTGATGGATCCAGTTTGTGGCAATGTTTGAACGAACCCGTATGACTCTCTTTCTGAGTCTTTCAAGAATGTCTTTGTAGTAATATCGATATCCTGTCTGTCCAGCGGAACCCACTCTTTGTGAACAATACCCATCGAATCAAAGAAGCACACAAGCATGCATTTCACTCTTGACTTGGACGTGAGTGCCGTCTTTGGCCTTTGTGTTCCCTTCGAACGCCATTCCAAACTTTGGCGTCTGGTGTCTGGATCACATTGGAAAAAGCCAACTCTCGTCACCAGTGATAACTCGCTCCATTAACTCTGGGTCGGCTTCCACTTGGTCCAGCAGTTCAGCAAAAACTCTCACCCTCTCATCCCACTGTTGCTCTCAGATTTCTGGACACCATCTTGGTACAAATTTTTCTCATCCCCAATTCTTCAATTAGTATCCGACGAACAGCTTCCCGGTTCACGTTCACTTCATCAGCAATCATTTTGACTGTCAGTCTTCGATCGGATCGAACAAGTTATGTTACTCGTGCTGTGTTGTCACTAATCCGTGTTGTTGATGGTCTTCCGCTGCGCTGCTCATCTTCAACGATGATTCTGCTTCAGAAAACATATTGTGCCAGGCGAAAGATTGTGCTCTTCACATTGCATCATATCCAAAGGCCTGCTGAATTTTTCCATGTTTTGTGGTGGCACTGTTACCGAGTTTAACAAAAAAAAGATGGCATACCACTGAGCGATATTCCGTGCTTCCATTTTCATGACGAGGTTCGCAAGCACGTCTTGACACGTCAGGCACCTACTCCGCAATTAGTTACTGCAAAGGCATGCCACTGCAATTCGGGATAGAGGAAGGATCAAGGTAAACGGCTGTCCGTGTTGGCGGGCTGTATTATTGCCAGTACGGCAAGAAAAAAAATTAGTATCATTAATTTACTGTCGGACCTCGTATTTATAATGAATGTGTCGTCTAGATAAGCCGTTATCCCCCTCCCGAAGGTATACGTTAAATTGTTTGAAATTTTATGTGGAGCTTTGTATGATAGTCGTACCTCTGCTTGTAATCCCTACATTTGCGGTTACGTGATATCCGCTGCATGTCAGTTTTTTTTCGTCCGTTGGTTCTTGCACTAATGCAGTATCGATGTCATGCCGTTTTATGAACTCTTCCAGCATGCGGAGCGTGGTTTGGTTTTCTATCCCGTTTATATTCAGGGTTATTATCTTGATGTATATCGCATTATTTTGTCCGTTGGGGTGGGTTAGGGGTTTGGGGTTGGGGTTGTTTATTTTATTGGGTTTTTGGATATAGTTTTACTACGTTTCCTAGTTCGTAGTGTAGGGTCGTCACCTTCTGTTTTCTACTTTTTGGGTCTGCTGGAGTTGGTTTGGAAGATGTCCGTAGAGTTTGTTCCGTCTCTGCTGTTGTCGTACGTGTTTTGTCTCTCCGCGCCTTCAGTCTCCCCTTCAGGTGAGCTATGATGCGTCCTTTTCCGTTTTCGTCCCTCCTGTCGCTCAGTCTGCTGGGTAGCCTCGTTTCTCTTTTCCATATGTTTGGATAGTCACTGCGCCACTTCCTCCCCCCTGCTCCGTCGCCTCAATGAGTCATGTGCGTGGTCTCCCTGTGTCCATGGCCGGGTCCTCTTTCTAGGATTGGGGATCTCTCTGTATTAATTTGACTGGCTTGTTCGATGTCCGTTTCACATATATTTTGTGCTTGTCCTCCTGTATTCAGTGTCGTGTTCTCGTTCCTTGTACGTGGGTTGTTTTCCTGCCTATCCGCAGTATTGCTTACCGTTTGACTGGTTTGCCTATACTGTTGAAGGTCCTTAGTTTTATTCGAGACAATATCCGCCCATGAAGATTGTGTCGCTCGAATTTTTGTCCAGTCGTTTCCTCCGTGGGCATTCCACTTGCACATGTCCGGGCTCGTTACATCGGAAGCATGTTGGGGGTTGCCCAATGTACGATATTTGCACATCGTTTCCGGCTATTGATATGTATGAAAGCATGTGTTTTTTTTAGTTTTAGTTCTACTACCTTTATACCATTAGAAACCTTGTACCTGTAAGCTGCAGCCCACGTTTCATTCCGAATGTTCGCTATTTCCCCATATTTATTTAGACTCACGTATCGTTGCCTCCTTAACTTCGGGTGGCAGCCCAGCTATTCGTATCCTTTTTGTCCCCATGCCGGCTATTTCGACATTAACCTGCCATAGTTCCCCTGTGTCATGTTTATACACACATTTCCCCTCTGTTCCCTCGAGTATCTCCATCCTAGTCTCGTTAGAGAATTTAATGAATACTCGCCTTTTCATTCCATCGACTTGAATCACCGTGATGTCTTCTTCGTGTATGTCGTATGCTAAAATTCTTGGGTTTCTCGGGTCAAAGCTACATACTAATGTCATCTGTCTGTCGCTCATGTCCGTTTCAAGTACCACTTTAACTCCTTGAATCACTAACACTCACAACTCTCCGCCACTCGCTTCACTACTCTCCGCTTTCACTCGATGAACAACCGCTCTCGTCCGCATCTCAGCGCGAAATGGATTCGATCCCGGACCGTCCAGCTCGTAGTCAGTCGCTATACCGACTAAGCTACCCCGCCCACGTGTGATACCGTTAGTAGTTACAGTTCTGAGATATATGACTTCACTGATCCCTGTATGCAGAGCTACGAATGTCGTACTGAGTGTATGGTAGGATGGAAGTTCACGTAGTGATCGCTAAACTGGATTGAGAAGGCAGTTTGCTTGCGAAAATGGACTGGATTGCGAATAAGGAAGTGCACTCCCACTCCGTGTTAAACTCAATTTTCACTTCCAGTTGCTCTTACACAGGTAGTAGATGGCTCTGTTGTTGAGTGTCGATTTTTTGAAAACGGTGAATCCATTACACTGAACATTCTGCTACAGGGTAGCCCAGAAATCTTAGACGCAGTAAAATACTTGGATGATATGAAGTAACCAGTCATTTCCACTCTGTGAATTACTTTGGTGAAGAACCTTCATTTTAGTGCGGATAAACTTGCAATATCATGCAGTATATGGTATGGTGCAAGGCATCTTTTGATGTTAATAATGCCTTAAAGTAAAAGATGTGGGCCGGGTAGCTCAGTCGTTATAGCGACTGACTACGGGCTGGACGGTCCGGGGATCGATTCCTGGTGGGGAGCTTTCCCGCACCAGTCCAGACCGGCCCTGCGGCCCACCCAGTCTCCTGGACAATGGGTACAGGGTCTTTCCCGGAGGTAGAGTGCAGCCGGGGCGTGCTCACCACTCACCCCTTCTATGTCGCAGTCAAGAAAGAGTAGAGCAATACCTGTACTCCCCCTATGGGCCGTATGGCCTGTACAGAGTCTCAGTACCTGTACAAGGGTGCACTTTACCTCTAGAGTAAAAGTAAAAGTAAAGTGATCCCGTTACAGGTCTTGTGTGGCCCAGAGGGTGGGTAGATGTATAGCTCTACTCTTCCATGACGGCGGCAGTAGAAAGGGGTGAGTGGTAAGCAGCACGCCCCGGCCTCACTTTACCCACGGGAAAGACCCGGTACCCATTTTACCTTAATAATGTCTGTGTAAAGAGAAAAAGGTAACGGCCACCCTATAACAGGCTGTGTAGGACCGGAGAAGGGACAGTTATAGCCCTACTGTTTCTTTAACTTCGGCGGTAGATGGGGTGGGTGCTCAACAACACACCCTGACCGCTTTATTCCTAGGAAAGAGACCCGGTATCCATTGTGCTGGAGCAAGGTGGGCTCCAGGGCCGGTCGGGACGGCTACGGAATATCTCGCCCCCAACCGAGATGCGGTCCCCGAACCTTCCAGCCCGTAATGAGTCGCTATACCGACTGAGCTATTCCGGCCTACCTGTGTAAAGTACAACTCATGGTAATCATATTTGTCACGTTTTGCCTCTCTTTGCGGCCTCTTCTGTGTCCTGCTACCGTTTTATCCATTCTCTGTCCAGTAACAGTATTAAAACATAATGATGTAATGTTCAGGCACCTTCCAATATAATAATAATAAACTGCAATTGGTTTGTGACCCGGTGGCAGTGGTTATTTTACATGTATACAAAATATGAAATTGGTTACTAATAAATTTAATTCGGGAGGGCTACATGGGAAGCAGTGGCAACTTGGAGTCTTGGGAACCATCTCAGCATTTGCTTTTAGGCACAGGGAAACCTAGAAAAACCTGTGTCGAGGTGGCCGAACCTGTGTCGGGGTGGCCACGTGGTATGTCATACTACCTCTGAGTATTTCAGTAATCCCTTTTCAAACACCAGCTAACTGATGCAATGTGTGAATAGCCAAAAGTCGCTTTCACTTTAATCTCCCCAGCTGCCAGGAATTGTTGTGTATCGTGGGGCTAGATAACTTGCTGCCTGATCCACCTAATGTACGTAACTGCAGTTGGCGTGGCGTTACCGCTGGTAGAATCTAGGAACGTTCAAGCATTCTTGTACCACTTATAGACACATTTAGCCTGCACTTTCGAGTGTGGCCCTATCTTAAGGATATATGACTAACATCTAAGGAAAGCAGGCGATAAAATGAGGTCAGGTAGGCCAATAATTTATATCTTGAGCTCTGCGCAATTCATTCCACTGTCTGCACTACGACAGATCCATAGCCTCATCCAAAGCCAATTTTCCTTAGAGTGTGATCTGATCTAGTGTTTGCTCTTTCAATTCTCAGTATCTTTTCGCTTCCTTAAGGACTTCCAGTAACTGCTTACGTCTTCTTCATGATTTTCCCTTAATTCTATCCCACCCCTTTGTCTTTCCTTCACTAACATGTTTTATAAGACACTTGCTACGGAAACTGCGACCAATCCATTTAGCCTTATTTCATTCATGATTTACCTTATTATTTATTACACAGTAGACTGAAGAGTTAAAGTAAGGTAAAATGATCCCGTTACAGGCCCGGTGTGGCCCAGAGGGTGGGTAGAGGTATAGCTCTACTCTTCCATGGCCGCCCCACTAGAAGGTGGTGAGTGGTCAGTAGCACCTCCCGGCCGCACTTTACCCCCAGGACAGACCCGGTACCCATTTTACAGGAGGCTAGGTGGGCCCCAGGGCCGGTCTGGACGGGCGGAAAATCTCGTCCCCACCGGGATTCGATCCCGGAACGTCCAGCCCATAGCTCAATCGCTTTACCGACTGACCTATCCGGCCCACCGGATTGAAGAGTAACAAACCAAATTACGAAGCAACGATATGTTCCAAGAAATACAAGGTGGTCGAAATAGCAACAGAATGTCTGGACCACTCGTAAGTTGCACCTATGTAGTACCGACATCACTGCTTTTTTATGGGGCCGGGGGGGGGGGGGCCACCATCCCGTTTTTTTTTTTCTGGGGGGTTTTTTAAAAAAATC